>Ga0209488_10000078_pt1 | contig 69511 bp, 64 predicted proteins | sample Rivendell_Oct201_8_FD_188349 | JGI IMG/M metagenome (GOLD analysis project Ga0209488, IMG submission 188349) | Vadose zone soil microbial communities from the Eel River Critical Zone Observatory, Northern California, USA -... | ecosystem: Environmental > Terrestrial > Soil > Vadose zone >...
GCCGCCGGCAACAATTCTGCCTGGGAAGTTTTTCTGACGCGCTACCGGGAGAAGCTTTATCTTTCGGCACTGCGCATTGCCCGTGAGGATTCTGCCGCGCGGGAGCTGGCTGACTCTTTGTATGCCGACCTCTATGGCACCACCATGCGCGCTGGCCAACGGGTTTCGAAACTTGCTTCGTACACCGGTCGCGGATCGCTTGAAGGTTGGCTGCGCACGGTGCTGGCGCAGGAGTACGTGAACCGTTACCGCCGCACGAAACGCCTGGTGAGTCTCGACGAAGAGTCCGAGGAAGGTGCGCAATTTCGAGCTCCGGAGCCGGAGGAAGTTTCCGGTGGCGACCTCGAAGTGACAACGCTGGCGGCGGCTACCGACGAAGCGCTGGCTGCTCTCTCCGCTGAAGAGCGCATGATATTGAGCGCGTATTATCTGGATGAGCGGACGCTTGCGGAGATTGCCCGCATGCTGAGCGTGCACGAATCGACCATCAGCCGCAAAATCGACAAGCTGGCGAAGAGTCTAAGGAAGCAAATTCTGGCCGGTATGATGCGTCGGGGTATGGCTCGCCGCCAGGCCGAGGAGGCCTTGGAGCTGGACGTGCGCGATCTGCAGGTGGATATTCGCCGCAGCCTGACGCAAGAAAAGCCGATACGGGCGTTCCCTAAGAAGAGAGAACAGGCGAAGGATCTGGCAGGACCGGAGTGAGCTAAAATTCCCGATCTCGTTCGGATACCAAAGGGCGGCTCTCCTGAGAAAGAGCCCGAGAGAAAGTATAGAAGAAGCGGAGCAGTTGAGAACAGAGGAGCTAAAGGCCAAGAGCTAAAAGCCAAGAGCTGAAATGCCAGAACTTCCCCAAATCGTGCGCAAGCGGCTGAAGGCCTCGCCCTTACCGGGCCTTCACCCCGACGCTGATGTGCTGACGGCTTTTGGCGAACGGTTGCTGCCTGAGTCTGAGCGCGCCCTCGTGTTGGACCATCTGGCGCGATGTGGCGACTGCCGGGAAGTTATCGCCCTCGCCCTTCCAGCAAGCGAGGCTGCGGATGTAGCGACCGCGCGCACCGTGCAACGCGGATGGTTCGGCTGGCCTTCCTTGCGTTGGGGGTTGGTCGCAGCCGGAATCGTAGCCGCCGTTTCAGTCGGCGTTCAACAATTCCGGGTGCATCAACGGGCGAATGTTACTGTCGCTCAGGTTATGACGATTGGCCAGGAGCGTAATGCTCCCGCCACAGCTCCGGCTCCTCAATCGCAGCCGGTTGCTCCGTCGACTCCGCCCCGAGAAGAGGAGACGCTCAAGGCGCATAGCGGAGTCATGTCGAATAAGGCTGCTACTGCTCACGCGACCCATGATCTTTTTCAATCCGGCCGGGTTCAGTCCAGTCAGGCCGTTCGGGCGGATTCAGCAGGTGCGTCCAGTGTCTTAGCCTCCGGCGCAGCAGTAGGCGGCCCGCGGCCAAAGTCGAAAATGGCGACGGCTGAGGCTCCGCGCGACCTGCCTTTCGCACAAGACTCGAGGGAATCGCTCTCCACGGCAATGGCCAAACGGGTTCCCGCACCTTCACCGGCAGCACCGCCTGCGGTTTCTGAGACCGTCGAAGTGCAGGGTGACGCAGTGCAAGGCGGACCCCCCTCCACAGAACAGGCTTTCCAAAGCCGGAACGTGGGCGAGCCACGAATCTCCGGGGAAAAGGCTGACGCAGTGGAAAGGGCGAAGCCTCCCGTAATGCCGTCGAGTGCTCCAGCTGAGGCGCGCGCGTCCACGTCGCGCTGGACCATTAATTCTTCCGGTGGCTTGCAGCGATCGCTTGATGGCGGAAATACCTGGCAGGATATAGCCGTGGTTACCCGCCCTGAGTTGGTCGGGAACTTCATGACAGTCGAGAGCGTGGTCAAGCCTCAAGCGGACACGAACGACAAAGAGGCCAGAAAAGAAGAAAAGAGATCACGGAGACAGGCTGTTGCAAATCCGGTGTTTCGCGCGGTAGCTGCCGCTGGCCTTGAGGTCTGGGCGGGCGGCTCAGGCAGCATGCTGTATCACTCCATGGATGGTGGAGAGCACTGGACACGCGTGCTTCCGTCTGCCGACGGCGTTGTGCTCGGAGGCGACATCACCAGCGTACAATTTCCCGACCCGCAACACGGGACGGTCAGCACGTCAAATTCTGAAGTCTGGACGACCAGCGACGACGGTCAGTCGTGGCGTAAGCAGTAAGCCGTTCCCTCCAGATAGCATGATTTGTCCACTGACGACAGCAGCGAGTTGAAGCAGCTTGCTCCTCTCCTTCCGGTCGCTACCTGCACAGGAAACTCGAATAGCTTCCCGCAAATCGAGTTACCAAAGTGACGTTTACACAAATAGGAGGTGCTCCTAGTATCCATTACGTGGTTTGGCAGTTCTGGGGGAGGGCTGCCGAGGCGTCCTGGACTGAAAAGTCGAGGACGCTTTTTTCCATTGCTTCACCCTGCCCGCCGATGTAGCGGCCAACAACCTTTCAACCGAAGGATCCAAATCCAACGAGCGGGGCAAGGCAATGGCGGCAGCCTGCGTCGCAGCAACCGCGAGGTGGATTTGCTCCGTTCTCTCGGTACTGGTGGCTCGATGGAGAATGAGTTTGCAACGGATTTCCCGCGAATTTCCCAGATGTGTCCTTTGGGCACCTCGCGAGGGACAGTTTCCTGGGATCGTTGCGGTAGTTCCTAGGGGAAATAGCCCTCAAGGCCCGGGCATCAGGTTCATGCCAGTGACGCCTCCAGCCCTCCGCTACCGCCGGTCGCTTTTGCGACTTACTCGCCTACTCGTGCATCAAACTGAGAGTGCTGCGATAACAAGTCCGCTGCTTTTGTGGGACACTTGGCAGGCAGCCAGACCCGGGAACGCCAGCTCGATGGAGCGTCCGGCGAGATAGCGACGTTACAGCGAGGAGAAAGAATATGGCAGGCAATGGAATTGTTGAAGTCACCGATGCAAACTTCGATCAGGATGTTTTGAAATCGGATAAGCCCGTGCTGGTTGATTTCTGGGCGACCTGGTGCGGACCGTGCCGTGCCATCGCTCCGATCGTGGAAGATCTAGCGAAGGAGTACCAGGGCAAGGTCACCATCGGCAAGATGGATGTGGATTCAAACAGCGCCACCCCCATGCGGTATAAGGTCACCGGCATTCCAACGCTGCTGGTGTTCAAGGGCGGTCAGGTCGTCGAACAACTGGTGGGATACAAGCCCAAGGAAGCCATCGCGCAGGCTCTCGACAAGCACGTCGGATGAAGGCTATCAGCTTTCAGCCATAAGCTTTGAGCCAAACAAAAGCCCGGGAGTTAACGTGCTCAGCCGCTGGAATATGGCTCAGTACTTCCTCAGCACTCCAATCACACGCCCCTGCACCTCCACCGCCGCTGCGGGCAGAATGATCGGCTTCATATTTACGTTCGAAGGCTGCAGGCGGATGTTATCGCCTTCGCGGAAGAACCGTTTCAGCGTCGCATCAGTCGTATCTACCAGTGCGACGACGATGTCTCCATTGTGCGCGGTCTTGGCCTTCTCTACCAGCACGTAATCGCCATCGAGGATAGCTTCATCCTGCATCGAGTCGCCTCGCACCTCAAGCACGAACACTTCCTTCGAGCGCACAAAGTCGGCCAGTGAAATCGTCTCATTGTTCTGCACTGCTTCAATGGGCTGACCGGCAGCGATGCGTCCGACCAAAGGCAGGACCACGGCTGTGTTCACACTCATTGCCTGCTTGAGCCGTCCCTTGGGAGGCAGCAGATCAATCGAGCGGCTGCGGTTGTAGTCGCGGGTCAACAGACCCTTCTTCTCGAGGTTTGTGATGTGCTTGTGCACGGTGGCCAGAGAGTTCAGGTTCAGCCCGTTGCCGATTTCCTCAAACGAGGGCGAATAGCCATGCTCGGCCACGAAGCGCGAGATGAAGTCATACACTTCCCGCTGTCTGCGTGTGATTGCCATGGCCGTATTGTTGGCGAATATAAGGCGAATGTCAAGAATAATCCACGATTATGCACTTGACACATCATCCGGTTTCTGGCATCATGGGGTCAGTTGGGAGCGACCGCCATGAACCTGTTAGACGTTTACAAGGAACTGAACACCGAAGAAAAATGTCTCGGCTTCCTAGAGCATATGCGCTGGCCGCAAGGCGTCAAGTGCCTCGCATGTAACTGCTCTAACATCACTGCAATTACCGCCAAGGGTAAGCTCAACAAAAAGACAGGCAAGCGCAGCCCCGACCGCGAACTCTACCAGTGCAACGATTGCCGCTTCCAGTTCACGGCCACCACGGGCACCGTCTACCATGACACCCATCTGCCCTTGTCCAAGTGGTTTCTCGCCATTGCCCTGATTACGGAATCCAAAAAGGGCATCTCCGCCAATCAACTAAGCCGCGCTCTGGGCGTGCAATACCGCACGGCGTGGTATCTCGCGCACCGCATCAGGAAAGCGATGGTGGATGCCGACCGCCCAAAACTCAAAGGTATCGTCGAGGTGGATGAAACCTACATTGGCGGAAAGCAAAAGGGCAACTATCGCAAGCGACTCAACAAAGAAGTGGTGGTGGGAATCCGGGAACGCGGCGGCGATCTGCGCCTGATGCACGTGGAAAGCAATTCCGCTGATGAGCTGGCGAAGCAAATCAAGACCCATATCAGCCCGGATGTAAAGCAGGTGATGACTGATGAGTACGCCGCCTATCCTCCCGCCATGATCTCTGCTGGCATTCACGGGAAAAAGCACGAAACCATCCGACACAAAGATAAAATCTACGTGCGCGGCAATGTCCACACTAACACCGTGGAATCCGCATTCTCGCTATTCAAGCGCGGACTAAACGGAGCCTTCCACAAGGTTTCCTTAAAGCACCTGCAACGCTACTTGAATGAGTTTGAGTTCCGGTTCAACAATCGGAAGAGCGCCGATCTGTTTGGATTGACGGTGCGGCGGATGGCAGGGATGGGGAATTTGTCTTACGCGAAACTAGTAGAACAGAATGCGTTTACGACGTTTGTGAGGCCAAAATAAAGAGGAATCCTGTAATGGAAAATTTTGACTGGGTTTCAGCGCGCCACAATTGCTCTGCAGGAATTATCTTTCGACTATTGAAAGACCACGTAGAGGAAGATACCAAGAAACGACAGGAGCTACGTCCTCGCGGAGATACCACAATGTTCCGCTTTGAAAGCGATACTGCTGCATCCTTCTTTGTTTTTAAGCAAAGGGAGTCCGGCGTAACGGCCGTCAAATTCACGCTGCAGCACGACAGGATAATTGCATTCGATGACAACCAGCGTGAACTGGTAAGTGCCTCCGTGGGCCTCGATGGAGCCGCCGGGTGCAAGCTATTCGTCGCAGGGCAGTTCGTAGAGGAATGGGAATTTCGCAAAAGGGCTCTCGATGGATTGTTTTTTGTAGAACCGAAAGGTCAAACCAAGCCCTGGACAATGCAAACCTAAAATAGCAAAAGCCCCGATTTGCACTCGGGGCCTTGGGTGCTGCCAATCTCTCAGAAGTCAAGTATGGCAGCACCTCCGAGCACGGGTCAACGCTTAATTTGCGGATGGCGGAGGTGTGCGCGATGGGAAAGAAAAACGGGTCAGCCCAACAAAAATTGGGATGGGCATTCTTTTGGCTCACCACCGCAGGGGCAGCAGCGATGGCGTTAATTACCACCCCAGAGATGCCGCAATGGAGCATTGTCTCGTTGCTGTTTGTGACCGGAGGCGGTTTGACGGCATCCGCATACTATTTCAGACTGTTTGAAGCGCCTATTCCCATCGGCACGATGCCCAGAGCTTCTATCTTGCTGGCATTCATCTGGGTATGCGTGTTCATATTCTCGCAGTGGCTAGGCCCTCGGCCACGGGTCGCTTTTCTTGAGACACATGTGTATCTCGACAAGCCAAACCTTCCTATGTTCGCCAACATTTCCTTTCAGAACATGGGTGCCAAGGGAAAAATGACTGCATATGGATTTGGTGCTGTAACCCAGTCCTCAGCCACATCGTCCAGCGTCAGACAGGAACTCCAACAAGGCGTTAGGCAGTTGATCGCAAAGGGTGGAGGGTTAACCTATTCAATAGGAGCACAAGAGAAAAAATGGTTCACGATTTTCGGTCCGACCCTTACAGCACAGCAAACCCTTCAAGTTAAGCGCGGCGAGTTAGATTTTTATTTCGCTGCGACACTCGTTACCGACCCAGGCCAGGAGAGATTCGATTTTTGCGGTTTCGTAGTTGGCAACCATCCAGACACCGTACTCCAGTGTGAGGAATGACTAGGCCTAGCGTCGCTTCCGCGGCGGGGTTAACCTACTCAGCCAGTGACATTTGGATCCACTGACATTCTCCCGGCTTAAAACGTAGCGTCAGCACGTACCGAGGGTATGCGGAAAACTCCTAGTATTTTTCCGCATATGCGGAAAACTCTGACCTAAAGTTCACATGCGGAAAACTTTTCCGCAGTCTTCCTATTTCTCAAGCATGCTCTCAGAATCTGAGGCATGTCCCAGCCCAACAAGATTCACCAGCGCGATCGCCTATTCGCGCTTCTGAAAGCGCACGCGAATCTCTGGATTCCACTCAAAGAGGTTCTTGCTCTCGGGATTGCCGAATACAACGTTCGGGTGCGTTCGCTCCAGTATCCGCATCGAGAGCAAGCCAGATAACAACGCCTCGCATCACAACAAGAAGAGGAGCAGATACAGGCGCGCTTAGGCGAACTTCTTGCCGATGGCTCTGATCTCCGCACAGAAACCATTGGATCAGAGCAGCATCTGGATGCTTGGGAACAAAGGTTTACTGACTGGAGAGAGCGAGCCCTTGAGAGCTTAGGAGAGTTTGGTCTTGCGGCCGACTATGCCTTGTTTCAAAATGCAGATGCTCTAGAGGATAGCCCGCCGAAATTTGAGGATGACTGGTCGAAGCAAGTCGAAGAATATGATCGGATATTGAATCGTCATTTACGTGCCTTGGCTGGCATTCTCAGAAGTCGCCCCAAGATTACCTTTCCAATGGCGGGATTAACTTCGCAGGCTTCCTCTTCGCAACCTTAACCTTCTCCCGCTTCACATGCTTGGACTGAAGCAGGTTTTGGACGATTCCCTCGAACTTCTTGCGGTCTACTTTGAGGCTCTTCTTTGCCATTTTTCCACCGTCTGCAAGTTTTCCACGCATTGACAACGTTTTGCCTTTGGGTACGATGTGTTCCCGGTTCCTTTCAGAAAGGCACTCTAGCGCCAAGTAATTAGACCGCCATTTACATGCGCAACACTTGTGTCCCATCTCACATTCCGTGAGGATGGCAGGCACTCCAGCAAACACAACTTAATAACGGCGGAGACGAGCAAACCGCTAGGCTCAACGGACTTAAAATCCGTCAAACTCCCTGACCGGGGTTTTGTGGGTTCAACTCCCACCTCCGCCGCGCCACACGAAAGGATGGCTTCCGTATGGATGTTAGCGACATGAAACGAATCGTACTCCAGATGACTAGCCTCATGCTAGATGACCGACAAATTTCCGGGGAAATTGTGCGCGACCACATGATTGTCATTGAATCCGTGCGACCTCTGCTTTCCCCAGAATGCTACGTCGCTGCTCTCTCAACCGTTCGAGCAACAGCGTATTCTGTTGACGCATCAACCGACAGGCTTCGTCAATTCGTTGCAGAACTTGAGCGTCTGTAATTTCTGTGGGCCGGGAGTCCTTTCCGGCCCGTTTCTTTCCCCTGTCACGGCTCCTCATTTTGACCCCCGATGGTTTGCTGCGTCAAATGCATGATCGTGGAATAATCATCCATAAGCTATCAGCCTTCAGCCATTAGCTCAGGAGCATCTGCAGCAGACACTCCTGTCCGCGTCCTTTGTGTTTGATCGGGCTATCTCCCCCACCTGATTCATTCAGTGGGGAAAGTGTCAGCATCTCCCGGTCTAGAATGTCAAGCAGCTTTCCGGCCATTCACAGCGAAACAGCTCCTCTTCTTTGCGTGCGGCTATCTATGATCGGAGAAGATAGTCCGCCGCCGTGCCTCACGACGGCAGATTGTTTAGAATCGAGTCTGGGCTTTCTCCTAAACTTCCGATCGCGGCCCGAAGGTTTGAATCTATGAAACTCGTGAGGCCTTTGATATTGGCGCTGGCCATTGCTGGCGGGTTCTTCTACTTCACCACCTGGCGTTCGAACTCGCAGTCGACTGGATTGCATCCCTCGAACTGGCTCAGCCAGCCGGCGAAGGTTGAGATCACGGAAGCGTCTGGTGGCGACTCGCTCGATGGCGAAGAGCAGAACAACATCTCCGTTTACCACAAGAACATACCTTCGGTGGTCAACGTTACTTCGCGAGCCATGACCTTTGATTTCTTTTACGGGCTGGTGCCGCAGGAAGGCCAAGGCTCGGGCTTTGTGATCGACAAGGAAGGCCACATCCTGACCAACTATCACGTGGTCGCCGATGCGCGGCAGGTCGAAGTTACGCTGCACAACCGGAAGAAGTACAAGGCGACTGTCGTCGGCACCGACGTCCCGCACGATCTGGCAGTCATTCAGATCAAGGCGCCGAATCTGGTTCCCGCCGTGCTTGGGGATTCGCGCAACCTGCAGGTTGGACAAAAGGTGTATGCCATCGGGAATCCCTTCGGGCTGGCGGGAACGATGACGCGCGGTATCGTGAGCTCGATCCGCCCGGTGCGCGAGCCCAATGGAGCTACCATCGACGAAGCCATTCAGACCGATGCTGCCATCAATCCCGGGAACTCGGGCGGTCCGCTGATGAATTGGCACGGTGAAGTGATCGGCATCAACACCATGATCCTCTCGAACTCAGGACAGAACGCGGGCATTGGCTTTGCTATTCCAATCAATACAGCGAAGGCTGTGCTGAATGATCTGATGACGCTGGGCCGGGTTCGGCGTCCGGCGCTGGGGGTGCGCACAATTCCTATTAGTCCGGAACTGGCCGACGAAATGGGTTTGCCCGCCGATTACGGTTTGCTGATCGTTCAGGTCACGCCCGGGGGCTCGGCCGACCAGGCTGGACTGCACGGCGGTACCGAACGAGCATACCTGGGGAACATTCCCATCATGCTGGGCGGAGACTTGATCGTGGCCATCGACGGCGAGAAAGTTCAGGACGAGCAGGACTTGGCGCAGATGATGAACAATCATCGCGCTGGCGACAGCGTGAAGGTGACCATCTTCCGCGGCAAGAAAAAGATGGACGTGACTGTGTCTCTGGGGGAAGCACGACAGCAGGTGTGAGGAAGTCGGCTGTCAGCTATCAGTCGTCAGCTTTCAGGCGGAGCACAACCTAATTCGTCAACCACAAAGGACATGAGGTTACACGAAGGGATGAGAGCGCTGGGCCTTCCTTCGTGCTCCTTAGTGTCCGTCGTGGTCAAATAAGACGCTACCGCTGATACCCTTGAAATCTCTGCGAGACCGAAGTAGTCTATCTTCCTGCCTATGACCGCCGCCCGCTAATTCCGCTGCTGCAACGCTGAGCGAAACGCGCCCAAGGGTGTGCGGCTCGTTCCATCCCATTGCTGTTTTCTGTAACTTCAGAAAGGATTATTCCCATGCAATTCGTGGATAAGGCATTCGCTCGCCGTCTTGAAGCCGGCGAAGAGATGCCGCAGGTCATGTATGCGCGCGTTCTGGCGAAGTCGAAGCCCAAGATCGGCGCCGACGAGGCGGAGATTTGTGGTGGTCATATGTCATTCGCAGGGCTCGGGTCGCCAATCGGTCGTGCCGGAGGAATGGGATTGGATCGTCCGTTTACGGCGGAAGATTTGGATCGCATCGAGGAGTTCTATAAGTCTCATGCAGCGCCATCGCAGCTGGACTTGTGTCCGCTGCATGATGCGGAAGTTTTCGCGATGGTGAAGGAGCGCGGATATTCAATTGCCGAGCTGAATAACGTGCTCTACCGCAAGCTGGATCCGGAGGAGAAATTTCCGCCAGCGCCCGCCGATTGTGACATTCGGAGCGGAACTCTGGAGGATGCGGATGCAGCCTCGGCACTGGTGGAGCGGGCGTTCTTCCCTGATGGCGCGCCGGAACCCTATAGGGGATTGCTGACTCCGCTGTATCAGATGGAAGGCGGGATCACCTTTATCGCGACCGTCGATGGACAAATGGCGGCTTGCGGCGCGGGGCTGGTGATCCCCGAGCATCGTATGTTTGCTCTGTGCGGGGCCGGGACCGCGATCGAATTCCGCAGGCGTGGGTTGCAGACGGCACTGTCGCGTGCACGCATGTCTGCAGCGGCCAAGGCGGGATGCGAATATGCGGTGGTGGTTACCCAGGGCGGATCGGCGTCACAGAGGAATTGCGAGCGGCTCGGATTTCGGGTGGCTTACAGCAAGGTGACCGTCATTAAAGTTTAGGACCGCTTCACCACGGAGGCAATAGCGCAACAGCATACTTCCCCGGCAGGCGCTGCCTGCTGCTCACGCGGCTGCGAGCGCGTCGGGAATGAAGACTTCTCTGATGCTCTACTTTTTTCGGTGCCTCTCGTTCAAGCCTTTTACGCCACGGTCTGGGCGAAAAAGGTTTCGATCTCTTCCACTTCGTTTTCGCTGAGACGCAAGTCGCCGGCGCGCATGACTTGCTCTGCCTGCCGGGCATTGCGGGCCCCGACGATGGCTCCGGTCACGCCGGGATCATGCAGCGTCCAGGCGATTGCAACTTCGCCGGCAGAACGGTTGTGGCGCTTGGCTATCGCTCGCAGGCAAACGACCAGCGCCAGATTCCGAGAAAGATTTGGTTCGGTAAAGTCGGGATGCCCTCTGCGCCAGTCGTCCTTGGGCAGGTTGGCAGCCCGCTCGCGGGTCATGGCGCCGGTGAGAAGGCCGGAAGCCATCGGGGAATAAACTATGACTCCAAGTCCCTCACGCAGGCAGTAAGGCAGAACCGTGTCTTCAATGTCGCGGTGGACCATTGAATACGGAGGTTGCAATGAGGTCACGGGAGCGACGGCCTGGGCTCGGCGCAGTTGCTGAACGTTAAAGTTGGAAACTCCGATCCAGCGTACTTTTCCTTCGCGCTTCAACTCGGCGAGGGTCGACCATCCTTCTTCCAGTGCGGGGGAGTCCGGATCTGGAGGCCAATGGATCTGGTAGAGATCGATGACATCGACAGCAAGCCGGCGCAGGCTGTCCTCGACTTCGCTGCGGATGGACTCGGCGCTAAGCACTTTTCTCACGTTGCCCTGAGGGTCCCAGCGCAAGCCACACTTGGTAAAGACATAAGGCCGCGGACCGAACCAACTTTTGAGGGCGCGGGAGACAATTTCCTCAGAGTGTCCCAGGCCGTAGACGGCAGCCGTATCGATCCAGTTGACGCCGAGTTCGAGAGAGCGATGAATGGCGGCGATGGAGTCGTTGTCGTCCTGCGACCCCCAGCCGAACTGCCAGCCGGAGCCGCCGACGGCCCAGGCTCCATAGCCCACAGGAGTGATATATAAGTCAGAGTTTCCGAGCTTGCGGGTTTTCATTCCAATCTCCTAAATAGAATTTGATTACGGTCGAGTCAGTCCAGCATCAGAAAAATGGGCACCAGAAAATGGCTGCCGCTCGCGGCCAGTCGAGAGTTAATAGAAGCAATTAGTTTGCCAAAATTCTATTGTGATGAGATCAATGTAAGTCAGTGAAACAAGCCTGTGAACAAGGAAAACATTCGGTGACCGAGAAGAGGATGTCAGATGTCGACGGGACAGCGTGTCATTCGGTCGACACTGGGCGCGGTCGCTCTGCGGTGATTTATCAATTTCGCTTTCGATTTGAAACGCAATGAATGTGGACGCGATCCGCGAATGTTGCCTGGCATTTCCGCGAGCGACAGAGAAACTGCAGTGGGGCGATAATTTGTGCTTTAAGATTGGCGGCAAGATTTTTGTCATGCTTGGGCTGGACGATCCGCGGCTCTGCTTCAAGTGCACGCCGGAGATGTTTGCCGAGTTGATTGAGCGCGAGGATATCCGTCCGGCGCCGTATGTCGGACGATACAAATGGGTGATGCTGGATCGGCTAGATGCGCTGCCGGGTAACGAGTTGAAGGAGTTGATCCGGCAGTCATATGAGATGGTGGCGGCTAAGTCGCCGAGACTGAAGAACGGGAAATCTAAGAGCCGGAAAAAGAAAACTTCAGGCCGCCGCAAGAAGAGTCGTCACGGAAGTTAAATTCTCCTGAGTGGTAAGAGCGTGCGGTCATTTGTCTCACACCTTTCCGCCAGAATTCGCTGATTTGACTCGGATTGCCGCGGTCGGCTAGCCTCAAGAGTCCGCCTCACCCTGGGACAGCTCAACGGCATGCGATCCCCACACAAATCATTGATTTTGCTGCTGATGGCGGCTCTCACATTGTGGGGAGGCCGCTTTGCTGTAGCTGCCACCAATCCGGTTCACGCAGAGCACGCTATTGTGGTCAGCGTGCACGAACTAGCGTCGCGGGCCGGGTCCGACATCATGCGGGCAGGCGGTAATGCGGTCGACGCCGCCGTGGCTACGGGATTCGCCTTGGCCGTGGTGCATCCCCCGGCGGGAAATCTGGGCGGCGGCGGCTTCATGCTGATTCGCATGGCCGACGGCAAGATTCATTTCCTCGACTATCGCGAAAAGGCTCCCGCAGCGGCCAAGGTCGACATGTATCTGGACGCGCAGGGCAATGTCATCGAAGACGCCAGCGTGGTGGGATACAAGGCGATCGGAGTGCCCGGATCGGTTGCGGGCATGGTTTACGCCGAGCAGAAATACGGCAGGCTTTCGCTCAAGCAGGTGATTGCGCCCGCCATCCGGCTGGCCCGCGACGGCTATGTGTTGACCTGGGAAGAGGCGCGCGATCTGCAACATGACAAATACCTGGGTAAGTTTCCCGAGTCGCGGCGAATCTTCCAGCGCGACGGCAATTACTACAAGCCCGGCGAAGTTTTCCAGCAGCCCGACTTGGCGCGCACTCTGGAGAGAATTGCCGAGAAGCCCGACGACTTTTATCACGGTGCGATGGCGCGGGAGTTGGCTGCTGCTCTGCAGAAGGGCGGAGGGCTGATTACTGCGGAGGATATGGCGCAGTACGAAGTGAAAGAGCGTGAGCCGGTTCGAGGAACGTATCGCGGATATGAAGTCATCAGCGCTCCGCCGCCATCTTCCGGCGGGACGGTTCTGATCGAATCCCTAAACATTCTGGAAGGATATGATCTGGCGAAGCTGGGGAACCGGTCGGCGCAATCCATTCATTTCACGACCGAGGCCTTCCGGCGGGCATTCTTTGACCGGGCGGAATTCATGGGTGATCCCGACTTCTCGAAGATTCCCGTGGCCCAGCTCATCGACAAGAAATACGGTGTGGCATGGCGCGAATCGATTGATCCGGTACACGCCAGCCCCAGCAAGGAATTGAAGCGGCCGGCCATTTTCAGCGAACTGGAACAGTATGCCGCTGCGCATCCGCAGCCGCTGGGCATGCACGAGTCGCCGCACACGACGCACTACTCGGTAGTCGATGCCGATGGGAATGCGGTCGCGGTTACCACTACAATCAATGATTGGTTCGGATCGCGCGTGACCGCCGAGGGCCTGGGCTTTCTGTTGAACGATGAGATGGATGATTTCTCGGCTAAACCGGGTGTGCCGAATTCCGACGGGCTGATTCAGGGTCCGGCGAATGCCATTGGACCGGGGAAGCGTCCGCTGTCATCGATGACGCCGACCATCGTTGTGCGCGATGGAAAACCGGTGCTTGTGCTGGGCTCGCCGGGCAGTTCGAAAATCATCACCACTGTTGCCAACGTTCTTATGGGAGTGGTCGACTACGGGATGAATATCCAGGAGGCGGTCAACGCGCCGCGCTTTCATCATCAATGGTTGCCGGACGTGCTCAACGTCGAGCAATGGTTTTCGCCCGATACGGTGAGCGCGTTGCGACACATGGGATACAACGTGCAGATCGGGCTGCACGATGGCGCGGATGTTTCTCCTTATTGGAGTGATGCCGAGTGTATCGCTATCGACCCGAAGAGCGGTGAGCGTCTGGGCGCAAGCGACGGCAGAAATAACGGAAAGGCAGTGGGCTACTGATGCTGAAAGCGGTTTCAACCTATTTGTATGTCAAGGAGCGGTTGCATCCGGGAATTCTGGATGGGCTGGCCCGTAACGGAGTGCAGGCGATCGAAATTTTCGCGGCGCGCCAGCATCTGGACTACGCCAATCGCAAGGCGCACGTCAAAGAAATTGCCGAATGGTTTCGTGGCAGCGGGGTTCCCCTCAATTCGGTGCACTCGCCCCTCTATGCAGACTACGAGTGGGGACGCGCCGGCGCGCCGCCGGTAAACATTGCTTCCAGCGACCGGGCCGGCCGCGTGGACGCGATGGACGAGATCAAGCGGGCGCTGGAAATCGCCGAGCAGATTCCGTTCCGTTTTCTAGTGCAGCACTTGGGGACGACCAACGAGAGCTTTGACGAGAAGAAATTCGAGGCGGCCATGACTTCGATTGAGCATTTGCGGGCGTTCGCCAAGCCGTTGGGAGTGCGAATCTTGCTGGAGAATACTCCGAACGAACTCTCGACGCCCCAGCGCCTGGTCGAGATGATTCAGGGCGCGCATTTTGACGATGTCGGTGTATGTTTCGATTTTGGCCACGCGCACATGATGAGTTCGGTCAGCGAGGCTTTCGAGATCGTGCGCAAGCACGTGGCCTCAACCCACGTTCATGACAACGGAAAGGACAAGGATTCGCATCTGTGGCCCGGACAGGGAACGATCGACTGGAAAGCAGCGATGGAATTGCTGCGCTCCGCGCCCCAGACGCCGCCGCTGTTGCTGGAACTCGAAGCCGACGATAAGGTCAACCCGCTGGAAAAGCTGGGGGCCGCGTTCGAGAAGCTGGAAACGGCGTAGGCATTCACCGCCGAGACCGCCGAGGGCGCTGAGAAAAGAGAGGCTCGACAGAAAGTGGCGACGGTGCGGCGGTTTAATTAAGAAGAACACGTAGTTTCTCGGCGATCTCGGCGCGCTCGGCGGTAAATGAAACGGCATAAAAACTATCTAAGCTATGTCTTCACCGGTAACCACCATTGTAGAAATCGGGAAGCACGACGGGCAGACCGTTACGATCCGCGGCTGGCTCTATAACCTGCGCGAGAGTGGGAAGCTGCTTTTCCCGCAATTCCGCGACGGCTCGGGCGTGATTCAGGGCGTGGTTCCGAAGAACGCGGTTACTCCTGAAGTATTTGACGTGGTCAAGACGTTGACGCAGGAATCAAGCGTGATCGTCGAAGGAAAAGTTCGCGCCGACAAGCGCGCTCCCGGCGGATACGAACTCGATGTGGCTAATGTGCAGGTCATCCAGCGCGTTGCTGATTCAGATCCGTATCCCATCACCCCCAAGGAGCATGGCACCGACTTTCTGATGGACCATCGCCATTTGTGGGTGCGCTCGCAGCGGCAGGCGGCGATTCTGCGAGTGCGCGCGGAGATCATTAAGGCGGCGCGCGATTTTCTGGACGAGCAAGGCTTCACGCTGACCGACCCCCCGATCATTACGCCCGCGGCGTGCGAAGGTACGAGCACACTCTTTCCCGTCGACTATTTCGACGATCAAGCCTATCTGACGCAGTCGGGTCAGCTATACATTGAGGCCACGGCGATGGCGCTGGGCAAGGTGTATTCGTTCGGCCCAACCTTTCGCGCGGAGAAGTCGAAAACCCGTCGCCATTTGACCGAATTCTGGATGGTCGAACCGGAGGTGGCCTACGCTGAGCTCGACGATTTGATGGCGCTCGCAGAGGGCCTGATCACCTTTATCGTAAAGCGATGCCTGGAGAAGAGGCGAGCCGATCTGCAAACTATCGGACGCGATGTTGCCAAGCTGGAGAAGATCGAGGCTCCATTTCCCCGGATCAGTTATGACGACGCTGTAAAGAACCTGCAGGAGGGCCACGCCAAGGGTGCTTTGGAGTCGAAGTTCGAGTGGGGCGGCGATCTTGGCTCGCCGGATGAAACTTATCTGTCTGCGCAGTTCGACAAGCCGGTGATGGTGCATCGTTATCCGGCGAAGGTGAAAGCGTTCTATATGGAGCCCGATCCACAGCGCCCCGAGTTGGCCCTATGCGTGGACGTGCTGGCACCTGAGGGTTACGGCGAAATCATTGGCGGATCACAGCGCATGGCATCGCACGAACTGCTGCTGCAGCGCATTCGCGAACATGGCTTGCCGGAAGAGGCGTTCCAGTGGTATCTCGACCTGCGCAAGTACGGCAGCGTGCCTCACGGAGGCTTCGGCATGGGAATCGAGCGGGTGGTCGCCTGGATCTGCGGCCTCGAACACGTGCGGGAAACGATTCCGTTCCCGCGAACGTTGAACCGGCTTTATCCGTGAAGAAATTGGGGAATTGGGTAATTTTGTAATTGTGTAATTTAAATCCGGGGTCCTAGGATTTTTAATTTCCCAATTACTAAATGTCCAAATTACTCAATCGTTATCTAGTCCTATGACAACAACATTGAGTGCCACCAACATTGCGCCCAAGAAAATTCGCGTGATCGGCGTGCCTCTGGATCTTGGCCAGTCCCGGCGAGGAGTCGATATGGGGCCTTCGGCGGTGCGCGTGGCCGGGCTTGAGGCACGACTGGAGGCTTTGGGACACGAGGTTGAGGACGGCGGCAACGTCGCCGTGGCCATTCCCGAGCAGAAAAAAGAGGGAGACACGCACGCCAAGTATTTGAAAGAGATCACGGCCACGTGCACCAAGCATGCGGAGTTGGTCATCAAGACTCTGGAAGCGGGAAAAATTCCCATGACGCTCGGGGGCGATCATTCGGTGGCAGCAGGTACGGTCGCGGGAGTAGCTGAATTTTATCGCCGCCAGAATCAGCGCATCGGTCTCATCTGGATTGACGCGCATACCGACATCAATACGCCGGAGACATCGCCCAGTGGCAACGTGCACGGGATGCCGCTGGCAGCGCTGATGGGACTGGGTCCGGACGAGCTGTCGAATATCTTGGACTTTTCTCCAAAGGTGCGTCCCGAGAACTGTGTGCTGGTGGGCGTGCGCGATATCGACGCAGTCGAAAAGGAAAATGTGCGGCGGGCGGGCATTGGGGTGTTTACCATGCGGGACATCGACGAGCGCGGCATGCGCACTGTGATGGAAGAGGCGCTCCGCCTGGCCGGGCGCGGGACCGCTGGGTACCACATCTCGCTCGACATGGACTGGATCGATCCCGAAGATGCGCCGGGCGTGGGCACTCCGGTGCGAGGCGGCGCGACGTATCGTGAGGCACATCTTGCGATGGAAATCATTGCCGACCACGGCCGCATGCTGAGTTTTGAGATCGTCGAGGTGAATCCGGTGATCGACGAACACAACCGGACAGCCGATCTGGCGGTTGAATTAGCGCTCTCGGCGTTTGGAAAGAAAATACTGTAGGAAGCTTGCGGAACCAAACCTGCGATTGACGGAAAACTCGCCTCGCGTCCACACTAAACGATCATGAAAAAACTTCGCGTCGGCATTCTTTTCGGCGGCCGCAGTGGGGAGCATGAAGTCTCCCTGCTTTCGGCTGCTTCTGTTCTCAACGCTATCGATAAGAACAAGTATGAGGTTGTGCCGATCGGCATCACCAAAGAAGGACGCTGGGTAACGGCTGGGGATGCCGAGAACTTGTTGCAAGGGAGAGTGGCGAGTGTTCTGCCGACACACGCACTTCGTGCGGGCGATCCTGAGGCCACGCCGGGAGCGGCTGTGCTGGCAAATGGAGAATCCGTAGTCGTGCCGCCGGAGCCGGTTCACCGTCACAGCGGCATGGTGCCCTTCCAAACGGACGAGGCTCTTACCCGCCGCGCCAGTGATCGCGCTATTAACGTGGATGTGATTTTTCCTGTGCTGCACGGTACATTTGGCGAGGATGGGACGATTCAGGGGCTGCTCGAACTCGCGGACATCGCCTACGTCGGCGCGGGTGTGCTGGGGTCGGCCGCGGGCATGGACAAGGACATCATGAAGTCATTGTTTATCGCGGCGGGGATTCCGATTGTGAAGCACGTCACGATTCTGCGGCGCGCCTGGGAGAAAGATTCGAAAAAAGTTCAGAAGCTGGTGGAGAGCAAGCTGAAGTATCCCGTGTTCGTCAAGCCGGCAAACCTGGGATCCTCGGTCGGGATCAGCAAGGCGCACAACCGCAAAGAACTTGGCCCGGCGATTGAAGAAGCCGCGAAATTTGACCGCAAGATTGTCATCGAACAAGGCGTCGGAGGAAAGAGGAATAAAGCGCGCGAGATTGAGTGTTCGGTGTTGGGCAATGATGAGCCGACAGCGTCGGTGCCGGGCGAGATCGTTCCCGGCAAGGAGTTCTACGACTACACCGCCAAGTATCTGGACGAAGGCTCGCAGTTGATCATTCCTGCAAAGCTCAGCAAGGCCGAAACGAAGAGAGTGCAGGAACTGGCAGTGCAGGCATTCAAGGCCGTGGATTGCTCCGGACTTGCTCGCGTGGATTTTTTGATGGAACCTGGCGATGGGAAAAAGGCGCGGAAGATCTATTTGAATGAAATCAATACCATGCCGGGATTCACCTCGATCAGCATGTATCCGAAGTTATGGGCGGCGTCGGGATTAGCGTATCCAGACTTGATCCATCGCCTGATTCAGCTCGGCCTGGAGCGGCATGAAGATAAGAAGAAGAACCAATACAGCCGGTAGCTTCTCGCAGCGCTCGCAACCCTCGGACCGATGGGCCGGGGATAATCTGTGCACTTTGTGGATTGAGTCGTTCTGTGCGAAAATTCCGCGACATTTCCCGGAGGAACGAATGAAGCGCTTGTTGCTCTTTTCGCTGTGCCTGCTTGCCATCACTCTGTCCGGCTTCGCGCAAGTCAAGAAGCCGTCGATGAAGAAGATGAAGTCCGCTGCCGGAGCCGCTCCGGACAAAGCCTACATGCAGAAGATTTGGGACGGCTGGGCCACTATGGACCCCGCCAACGTCGCCAAGTTTTACGCAACTGGTCCGCACACGTTTTTCGATATCGCGCCGCTGAAATATAACAGTTGGGATGAATATCAGGCCGGCGTGAAAGTTGTGCTGGCTGGCTATAAGAGCGCCAAGTTCACGGTCAACGACGATGCCGAAGTCCATCCTCACGGTGACTTGGTGTGGGGCACGGCCACGGTGAAAGAAGAGATGACCACGAAAGCGGGAAAGGTTGAGATGGGGAACTTCCGCTGGACAGTGATCTGGGAGAATGAAGACGGCAAGTGGCTGATCGTCCATGAACACGTCTCTGCCCCGCTTCAGTAGCAGGTCTTGCGGGGATGGGCACGTCTCATCCCTGTCTTTCAGTACGTCTTGACGAAGAAGTAGATAGTCATGGCGGCGCCAGTCAGGACCACAAATACGCGGATCCACGCTTGCGGAAGCTTCTGTGCGTAGTGCGCGCCCACGTATCCGCCGATGATTCCGCCGGCGATCATTATGATCCCGTGTTTCCAGTAGATGGCCTTCGCCACAATAAAAGCGACAACGGCAACTCCGTTAATGACGAATCCCATCACGCTTTTCAGGGCGTTCATGGCGTGGATATCGGTCATGCCGAGAGCCGCCAGCATGGCCAGCATCACGATCCCCATCCCTCCGCCGAAGTAGCCGCCATAGACCGCGACCGCTAACTGGAAAAGCGTCGCCGCCGCGAGAGCCGATGACGTGGCCTCATGATCGAGGATCGACTTGCGTCCTCCGGCGAGTTTCTTGCCGAACGCGAACAACAGCGTGGCTCCCAGCGTGAGCCATGGAAGCACCAGCATGAAGGTGTGAGCCGGCGTTTTGAGGAGCAGAAAAGCTCCGGCCAATCCGCCAACAAGACTGGCCGCCAGGAGTGGCATCATCACCCGTCGCGGAACGTCGAGCCGCTCGCGATATGCGCCACCGCTGGCGGCAGCCGCAGTCCACAAAGCGATGGTGTTCGTCGCATTTGCGGGGATGGGCGGCACTCCGGTGAAGAGCAGTGCCGGGAATGCAATAAAGCTGCCTCCTCCGGCGACCGAATTCAAAGCTCCGCCCAACACTCCGGCAAAAAAAAGGAAGATGGCCGATTGCAGGTTCAAACATTCAGGTGTACCAGAAAGAGCCTGCGCTCGCCAATCGCGCCCCACCCTTTTTCGTCCTTGTAGAAAAATCAGCCGACACGGCGCACCGTTCCCCACACAACACATCAACAGTGTTCCGAAATCAGGGACGAATGTAATGCAGCTTTTTGCTACCGAAAATAATTACGTTGCGTCCAAAGCAGTGTGACAGCAATCGAATACTTCAGGGAACTTTCAGAGTGGCAAGCGCGTAGTAAGCGTAGATGAGCAGGGCTGGTTTTGGTGAGGCTGGCCAGATTCTGGCACGACATTATTGCGGGGTTCTGGGGATTCTCTCACACTCGGTTTGGCGGCCCAGGTGAGAAAACCCCCATCACGGCAGCACAAGACTGGCTTGTGGTCAGCTTTGTTCTGCGCAACCCCGGCGGCTGCATTGTAGGCGATTCGTGAAGAAAGACAAGATCTTTTTTCACGCTGGTCGCGAGCCGGGCCGCCCCAACCGCTTCCCGACGTATTCTCGGGAAAGAAAATAAGGAGCAGCTATGAAGTTCGCGACAGTTTCAAAGAGTGTGATGCTGGGGCTGGCTCTACTGTTGGCCTCAAATGCATTTGCAGCAACGAAGGGCAGCTTGCAGATCAGTCGCCCCGTAACCGTGAACGGAACCCAATTGCGGCCGGGCGATTACAAGGTTGAATGGGATGGCAGCGGCCCCAGCGTAGAAGTGAACATCCTGCAAGGCAAGAATGTAATTGCCAAGACACCGGCGCACGTGGTGGATCTGAGCGCCGCCTCGCTGAACAACGCCGCGGTTATCAGGACGAATAGCGATGGCAGTGCATCTTTGGCGGGAGTCCGCTTCGGTGGCAAGAAGGTCACCCTGGAATTCGGTGAAGCCAGCGAGGGTATGCAGGCAGGGTCGAGCAAGTAAGAGGTCAAGAGGTTGAGTGGTGATAGGGGAGCACGAAGTGTGCTCCCCGTTTTTTACAGAGAGCCCCGTACGTCATTGTGGTGTTTAATTCTTCACGGTCATGGCGTCGGAGTCCACAGCCTTCTTGCCGGTAACACCTTCAAGTCCCGCCAATACTCCCCTGTACTCGTTCTTGTCGCATTGCATGGCAAAGCCGCCCTTTTTGTCGCCATCGATCCATGTCAAACCAACATAATGCTTCTTTGACTTGGTAAGGGCCATCAGTGCGCCGATGCCAAAGGAGATTACGGCCAGGCCGATCGCTGCCCCTACCCTTCGGTGGACGTCTTGGCCGTAACTGATCTCAGTAACGGCCGATGCGGGGATTGTTATGACCTCGGCTTTGTCTCTTACGAGTCGGACTTGGTTCGACTCGATAATCAATCTCATGCCAGTTCCCGCTTTTGTATCGGCTATCGACCCTCCGTCATATGTCACCTTGTATCCGTTGTCAGCAGCGACAACCGTTAAGGGAATCGCAAAGCAAAGGACAATCGCAAGCAGTTTATTCATACGCCTCCAGGATTCCGCCACCATCAAACACTACGACACTGAGGGTCAAGATCAACGCTTGCGCCTCAAACTCTTTTTGGATGTGTTGTAGGGCCCGGCACGGCCCTCCTCGGAGGGGAAGAAACAACTGCTCTTTCGCGAAAGGCTGCGCGTCAGGATTGTGGTGGCAGAACGCTGCCTTGTCAAGTATTTCAACTGACGGCTCTCGGATACGGCTTCGCAAGCCTTCGCGCGCGAATCGACGCCTCGACACTCTTCAAACTGACGCTGAAAATACGCACTCAATGCATCGGAATTTCTGTTCTGCGTCCCCGCCTATGCTGGCGGGGTTTGGCTGGACGGCCCCGGGGAAAGAGGTGTTCATATTGTGATGACGCAGGAAGTCGCCGTGGCCGTTGCGTTCTCCCGGACACTGGCGGCCCGCAATCAATTGCATGGGAGTATAAATAAGGAAAGTGTTGACCAGCGTTTCCAACTCCGATTGGCCGGTCTCTTTAGCATGTTCGTTGTCAAAATCCAAATGGCCGCAAGCTCCCAGCCGTTGCGCCGCGGCTGCGTTGTGCCAATGTGTCAGCCGATGTGTTATTGGGCTTCTATCTTCATGACCTTCCACCAGCGTTGGTGATGGCGGCACTGCGATTCGAACTCCGGATTGCAGCGGGCATGAAAGGTATTCTCGGCGATGGCGAGGCCCAATGCGGAGCCCAGGAACATATCGGACGCCCAATGATCCCGAGCCAAAAAGCGTGTGAGGCTCACTGCGAATGCTCCGCCATAAGATAGAGCCCGTGCCCACGGCTTCGGGTATTCATCGGCGAGCACCGATGCCATTGCCCAGGTGAACATGGCGTGCCCGCCGGGAAATGAGGTGTTGATGTTGTGATGCTTTAGGAAATCGCCGTGCCCGTTGCCCTCTCCGGGACGCTGCCGTCCGGCAATAATCTGCATAGGCGTGTAAATCAGGAAAGTATTGACCAGGGTTTCCAATTCGATGTTTCCCATCTCTTTGGCATGCTCGTTCCCGCTTTTGATTCCCCAAATCCAGATTCCCGCCAGCGAGCTGGAAAGACCTGCTATCGAGATATCGGAAGTGGCCTGATATAGCGTGTAATGCCCGCCTGGCAGATTATTTTCAATATGCCGGTCGAACACCAGCAACGCGCCGGTACCCACCAACACAAAGGCGTCCCACTTCAAATTATGACGCTCGAAGGGAGCGGCGTAGAGCCGTCTCTGATCCTGCAGGATTAGCCTCACACTTCTTCCTACCAATCCGTGGTGTTCCGTTTGCGAGGAGCTTTCCGAATCCGGCGAAGCCGCGCGAGCGTTGGGCGTCGCTGCCATACTTTCTGGAAGTGTGAGGCGGGCAAGGTCAAGCGCCGGGAGATGCGATACGGATGGCGTCGCCAGATTCAAGGCGGACCCGACTTGGCTAAAAGCTGGATTGGTAATTGTGACCAGAAGGGCAGTCACCAGGATGGGAATGGTCAATCGTGCTGGGGACAATTCTTTGCTCCCTAGTAACGTGTGAAATGATTACAGCCGTATTAATTAATGCGACATTAGGATGCAAATTCCGTCAAAAGGTGGTCTGGATCGTCGTTATTCGCGCCTCCCATGCTCATTTTTGGACACGTCTGGGGGCTCGCGGATAGTGTTTGGCACTGACTCGAAACGGATGATCTGGGAATGTGGACTTCGGTCTCCGATTGCGTTTGACACTGTTTGTGAGCCGTTGCTATAGTCGAAGAGTTCCCTTTGGACGCGGGTTCTCTGTAAAACGTCCGACAGCTGGGATTGTCTCAAGCTCACTCGCCAGGGTGAGCCCACCACAACCAAACGACTCATCCAGCAGTCCGCCAGGCAGGTCCCGCATCCCCCCGCACTGAGTGCGAGGTTCACCAGAGAGGCTTAATTTTGTTCGACGACACCACCGCTCACAACTCCGAATCCACCAGCACACTCGTATCCGACGCCGAGCCAACCGCGGCCGACAGCAGCCGGACCGAACCGAATCAAGCATCCGCCGAAACTGCTGCGGCGGACACCGATACGCCACAGCCGGCGCAGGCTTCGGACGACACACACACCGGCGCCGCAGGCGAAGATTTCGCCTCGGTGCTCGAGACCTTCACTACGGAAGCGGAAGAGGCTGTGAGTGAGGATCGGGTGATCAAGGGCACGGTGTTGAAGCTCACTTCGACGCATGTCGTCGTCGACGTCGGCGCCAAGTCGGAAGGAATGCTTCCGCTTTCTGAGGTGCTGGATCACGAGGGCAATCCCCGGGTGAAGCCCGGCGACGAGATTGAGGTGATGCGGGAGAAGGGGCAGACCGAGGAAGGCTACATCAACCTCTCGCACCAGAAGGCGCAGCGCATTCATGCCTGGGAAGAAATCGAAAAGGCTCACAACGAGAAGAAGCCGATCAAGGCGGTCGTGGTTGAGCGCATCAAGGGCGGACTCACGGTCGACATCCTCGGCGCGCGTGCCTTCCTGCCAGGCTCTCAGGTAGACCTGCGGCCGATCCGCAATCTGGATGGCATGAAGGGCCAAACCCTCGAAGTCACCATCATCAAGCTCAACAAGAAGCGGGGCAATATCGTGGTCTCGCGCAAGGATCTGCTTGAAGGTGAGCAAACCGAGAAGCGCTCGAAGACCCTCGAACATCTCGAAGAAGGTTCGATCCTCACCGGAGTCGTCAAGAACCTGACCGAGTATGGCGCATTTGTCGATCTGGGCGGACTCGATGGCCTGCTTCACATCACCGACATGTCGTGGGGACGCCTCACTCACCCGCGCGATCTGGTCAACGTCGGCGACCAGATTCAGGTCAAGGTTCTCAAGTACGACAAAGATAAGCAGCGTGTTTCACTCGGCTTCAAGCAACTCACTCCCGATCCCTGGCTTGATGCCGAACACCGCTATCCCGTGGGCGCGCATGTCGGAGGCCGCGTGATTAGTGTGACCGACTACGGCGCATTTGTGGAACTCGAGCAGGGTATTGAAGGCCTGGTTCACGTCAGCGAGATGACGTGGTCCAAGCGCATGAAACATCCTTCGAAGCTGGTCAACGTGGGCGATCAGGTGGATTGCGTTGTGCTGAACGTGAATCCGACGGAACGGCGCATCTCCCTGGGCATGCGGCAACTGGCCTCCAATCCATGGGACTCGCTGCACGAGAAATTCCCCGTCGGCATGACGGTCGAAGGACGCGTCCGGAACCTGACCGACTTCGGCGCTTTCATCGAGATCGAAGATGGCATCGACGGCCTGGTGCACGTCAGCAATCTGAGTTGGACCAAGCGCGTGAAGCATCCTTCCGAGGTACTCAAAAAGGGCGACCGCGTAAAGGCAATTGTGCTGGCCATTGAGCCCGATAAGCGCCGTTTGTCTCTGGGCGTGAAACAATTACAACCCGATGTATGGGAGTCGTTCTTCGCCGGTCATCACGTAGGTGACGTAGTGCACGGCAAGGTGCTGCGAGTGGCGGCGTTTGGCGCGTTCGTGGAAATCGCAGAAGGTGTAGAGGGCTTGTGCCACAAGTCGGAAGCGCTAGACGGGAATGGCCAACCCCTGCATCTTGAGCCCGGAGTCGAACGCGAGTTCAAGATCATCAAGATGAGCCCCGAAGAGAAGAAGGTTGGACTCAGCATCCGCGCGGTCGGGGACGAGGCGTCACGTTCCGAAGTGGAAGCCTACAAGCAGCCGGTTTCGAGCACCAGCTCAACGATTGGCGAATTGATTTCCTGGAAGCGCGCCAGCAACGAAGGCAACTAGACACTGTCATCCTGAGCGACGTACAGCTTCGCGAGTGCGAGGCTGCTGCGTTGTCGAAGGATCCCTACCGCCGCAGGCCCCGATTTTCCATGTGGGGACAGCCGCCCTCGGCTGTCCGGTCAAGCGCAGCTCGACTGCTTCTCCGTCGAGCATCCCTGGACCGTTTGGCCCCATCCGCCTTCCTGTTCTAGAATCATTAGTTTGCCTTTTGTCATCTCTTCATACTGAGGAGCGCCACTTTGCCTGAAACATATGACATCGCCATCATCGGTAGCGGCCCGGCCGGATACACCGCCGCCATCCGCGCCGGCCAATGGGGCCTCAAAACCGCACTAATCGAAAAAGACGGCTTTCTCGGCGGTACCTGCCTTCACGTGGGATGCATCCCCACTAAGGCGTTGCTCTTCAACGCCGAACTTTGGGACCATCTCAAAGACGCCAAGGAATTCGGCATCGAAGGCGTGGACGCGCGCAAGCTGAACTGGGCTGCGGTCCAGGACCGCAAGGGAAAAATCGTGGCTAAACATGCGAAGGGCCTCGAGTTCCTGATGAAGAAGAACAAAGTCGAGACGATTAAGGGTTACGGCAAACTTACAGGATCGGCCCGGAGCGGCATTTTCACGGTCGAAGTCACCCATGACGGCAAGGCCAGCCAGCTGAAGGCGAAAAACGTAATCCTCGCAACCGGCTCGGAAGCCCGCATGATTCCTGGTCTCGAAGCGAATGACCGGGTTCTTACCAACATCGAAATACTAAGTCTGAAAGAAATTCCGAAGTCGCTCGTGATAGTCGGCGCCGGAGCGGTGGGCGTGGAATTTGCGTCGATCTACCGCTCCTTCGACTGCGAGGTCACCATCGTCGAGATGCTGCCGCGGCTTGTCCCTGTAGAGGACGAAGAAGTTTCCAAGGAACTGGCACGCGTCTTCCGCAAGCGCGGCATCAACTTTCATACCAGCGCCAAGGTCGATAAAGTTGAGAAAACGAAATCCGGGATCGCGGTTACGATCACCGCCGAGGGCAAACAGCAGAAGATCGAAGCCGAGAAAATCCTGATCGCCGTGGGCCGCAAGCCGCGAACGGAAAACATTGGCCTGGAGCGCACAAAAATCAAACCCGACCGCGGATGCATCCAGACCGATTCCTGGATGCAAACCTCCGAGCCCGGAGTATATGCCGTCGGCGACATTGTGCTGGGGACTCCGCAACTGGCGCACGTCGGGGCGATGGAAGCAATCGTTGCTGTGGCCAAGATAGCGGGCAAGCCGGGCAAGCCGATCAATCCCGAACATATTCCCGGCGCCACGTACTGTCATCCGGAAATAGGTAGCGTCGGCCTCACCGAAACCAAAGCCCGCGAAGCCGGATACAACGTAAAGGTCGGCAAGTTCCCCTTCACCGCGAACTCGCGTGCGTCGATTGTCGGCCAGCACGAAGGTTTCATTAAAATTGTCTCCGATGCCGACTACGGTGAGATTCTCGGCGTCCACATCATCGGCCCGCAAGCAACGGAGCTTATCGCCGAAGCAGTCACCGCCATGGAACTCGAAGCTACCGTCGAAGATTTGATGTGGACCATCCACGCCCACCCGACCCTGGCCGAGGGCATGCTGGATGCGTCGAATAGCGTGTATGGGATTGCTATTAATGCGTAATTCACAACAGAGTCACAGAGACAGAGAGAACACCATTTTCTGGATTTTATCGGTTACTCTGTGTCTCTGTGGTGAAAGGGTTTGAATTGATCTCTGTCGTCCAACTCGGCACTGTTGACTACGCCACCGGCCTGCGCCTGCAGCAACAACTCGTCGCTCTGCGCAAAGGAGAAAAGATAGGCGACGTCCTCCTCCTGCTCGAACATTCGCCCGTCATCACTCTAGGCCGCAACGCCAAAGCTGCTAACGTGATCGGCTCGCCCGAAGTGCTGACCCAGCGCGGGGTTGAACTGTTCGAATGCGATCGCGGCGGCGACGTAACCTTCCACGGTCCGGGACAGATCGTCGGTTATCCCATCTTCGACCTGCGCGGCGTTGCCCGTGGAGCGGCGGACGCCCCGTCCGCCCTGCGAAAAAGTCTCGGCGCCGTCGAATTCGTCCGCCGCCTGGAAGAAGTCCTCATCCGCACCTGCGCCGACTTCGCGATTTCCACAAAACGCATCCAAGGCTTAACGGGTGTTTGGACCAATCCTGATCGAGGAGCGACGGACGCCCCCGTCCCTACCGCACACCAGACGGACGAGGGCGTCCGTCCCTCCACGAGCCCCGAAGCTAAACTCGCCGCCATCGGCGTTCACATCTCCCGATTCGTCACCTCGCACGGCTTCGCCCTCAACGTAAACACCGATCTCAGCTTCTTCAACCTGATCATCCCCTGCGGCATCACAAAAAAGCCCGTTACCTCGATGAAGCAAGAACTCGGTAAGCCGCTCGATTTGACCACAGTCGCCGAATCGATCTCCCGCAACTTCGGAAGGGTATTTTCGAGCCAGATGTTGGGGGTCGATACTCTCGACTCGCTTCAAGGACACACCTTGGGAGTCCCGATGAAGCCGCCTGTTGAACTCCGCGAACTGCACAACGAAGACGACATTACGTGGGCGTAGATGAAGGACGGCATCCAGGGTGTCCGTTCTCCGAGCTAGATGCCTCGCCGCTTTGAGTGGAACCGTCTTTGAATCAAGAACCCGACCGCCAGCTATTGTCCAGTTGCCACCACGAACAACAATCCAGCGCCCACGTAGGATCGCGTGTAGGTGTCGATGTGCTTGGTGAGTTGGAGAGGCACACTGAGAAGGCTGCCGACGGAGACAACAAGCATTGAAGGCAGGTCCGAGAGCAGAACGGACTTCAAAATCCAGGCTTGGTAGATAAAATGGAAGGGCCTTCCGGCAAACATTGCCCAGTCGGCCCCTTGCGCACTATCCAAGAAGCTAGCGGCAGTTCGCCATGGTCGTCCCATGCTGAGGATGCCGAGATAGAACCATAGAGCATGGATGGCGGCTAGGACCCATCCCAACCGGCTTCTCGCGGACTCCCGAAACAGCCGATCGACTCTCCCGAGCGCCGATCTCCAGAAGTTCATAAACCTTCCTCTTAGATATTCGACACCGGATCACTTGGCGCTGATCCCGATAGTAAACCGAACTAGCCCTTCATTCCGCTCTCGCGATACTATCGAGGAGCATGCTGAAGTAAGTATTCCTCATGGCAAACAAGAAAAAGTCTAAATCCAGGTCGAACTCGAACGGCAACCGCACGCGGAATGGAGCCTCTCGCGGAAGTGCGAGATCATTGTCCTCTATGGATCTCCGCACCTACTCCATCCCCGACACTCGCCTTGAGCATCCCGACCTCACTGTCCGCCAAGCCATAGAAAAAGACAAAGACGGCGCCGAGCACGTCCGCTACGAAGTCACCGGCAACCTCAACGCTCCCGTTCCGCCGATCCGTGACTCGAAGTATCTCGACAAAAAGCAGTGCATCGAGATCTACCGCTACATGCTGCTCAACCGCAAAATGGAGATCGCGCTCGAAAATCTCTACAAGCAGGGCAAGGTCGTCGGCGGAGTTTATTTCGGACTCGGCCAGGAAGCCTGCTCCTGCGCCTCCGCCTACGCGCTCGAAAAGGACGACTGGTTCGCCCCCATGATCCGCAATCAGGGTTCGCTGCTGGTCCGCGGCTTTCGCGCCAGCGACACCATGATGCAGTACATGGCCAAAGCCGATTCTCCCACGCGCGGCCGCGACGGCACCTCGCACTTCGGCGACATCGAAAAGCGCAACATGGTCTCGCCCATCTCCATGCTCGGCGATCTCATCCCCGTGCTCTCCGGCGTGGCGCTGGGCGCGCGCCTGCAGGGACGCAACGTCGCCGTCATGACCTACATCGGCGACGGAGGCCAGTCCACCGGCGTCACCTACGAAGGCATCAACTTCGCCGCCGTACAAAATCTCGGCCTCGTGCTCTTCGTCGAATCGAATCTGTGGGCCTACTCCACGCCGTCAGAAATGCAGTACCGCTGCAAAGATCTCGCCGAGCGCGCCATCGGATACGGCATCCCCGGCGTCATCGTCGACGGCACCGACGCCTGCCAGGTCTACGACGCCGCCCGCGACGCCGTCGAGCGCGCCCACCGCGGTGAAGGCCCAACGATGATCGAAGCCAAAATGATGCGTATGAAGGGCCACGCCATCCACGATGCCGCCGCCTACGTGCCGAAGCCGATGTTCGACTTCTGGAAAAAGCGTGACCCAATCCTGCGCTTCGAGAATTATCTGGTGAAAGAAAAGAAGTGGCTGACGGCGAAAGAGAATGCCGACTTGATTGCGGATGTGGAGCGGACTATAGAAGGAGAACGTGAAATCGCGGTGAATTCGCCGATGCCGACGTCGGAATCGGCCGAAGGCGGAGTGTTCTGCGAAGACGGCTGCCATGAAATCAAACCGAAGTACGGGATGCCGAAGGTGAAGAAGAGAAGTGGTGGTTTTAAACAGACTGAAGCAGCTGTTCATCTCCGTTGACGGCAATCGTGCTGAGTTGGAGCCGTCAAAACTTTGTAATCTGCGTTAATCAGCGAGATCTGCGGCAAACAATTTATGCAACTCACTTATCTCGAAGCGATCCGCCAGGGAATCTGGGAAGAAATGGACCGCGATCCCTCCGTTTTCTGCCTCGGCGAAGACATCGGCATCTACGGCGGCGCCTTCAAAGTCACTGACGGTTTCATCGACCGCTTCGGTCCCGAGCGCGTCATCGACACGCCCATCGCAGAATCCGCCATTGTGGGCGCGGCGTTCGGAGCGTCGCTCACCGGCATGCGCCCCGTCGCCGAATTCCAGTTCATGGATTTCATCGGCTGCGCCTTCAACCAGATCAGCAATATGGTCGCGAAGACGCACTACCTCTGGGGCGCGCCCGCGCCGCTAGTCCTGCGCGGACCCAGCGGCGGATACGTCCACGGTGGCCCGTTCCACTCGCAGAATCCCGAGATGTGGTTCGTCCACAATCCCGGCCTAAAGGTCATCTGCCCCGCCACGCCTTACGACGCCAAAGGCCTGATCAAAGCCGCCATCCGCGACAACAATCCTTGTATCTTCTTCGAGCACAAGTATCTTTACCGCCGCATTAAAGGCGAAGTCCCCGCCGAAGATTACGTCGTCCCCATCGGCAAAGCGAACCTCGTCCGCGAAGGCCGCGATCTGAGCGTCATTACTTATGCCGCGATGGTTCACACCGCTTTGGAGGCTGCCGAGATTCTGAAGAACGACGGAATCGAACTCGAAATCCTTGATCTGCGCACCGTCTCGCCGCTCGACCGCGAAGCTATTGCGCAAACCGTCAAGAAAACGAACAAAGTCATCATCCTGCACGAGCACTCCCGCACCGGAGGCCTTGCCGGAGAAATCGCTGCCATCATCAACGAAGAGGTGTTCGACGATCTCGACGGCCCCATCTTCCGCATTGCGGGCCTGGACTCGGCAGTCCCGTTCTCGCCGCCGCAGGAAGAACACTACCTACCCAAGGTGAGCGACGTGGTCCGCGAAGCCCGCAAGCTGAAAGCATATTGAAGGCCCGAAGTAGGCAAGAATCATGTGGGGACAGCAGCCCCCGGCTGTCCGGTCGAGCGAAGCTCGACTCGCTTTCGTATGCGGCGGATTGAGTTATGCCTGCCGGAAAGGTAGGCCCGATTGACTTGCAGGCTCCCAAACTAGCGCCCCACCCCGCGAATCTGCCACAATGTCCGACGTGGAGGCCCCATGGGCAAATTCATTCTAGGCGTAATTGTTACCCTTCTCGTTCTGGTGCTGGGCGGACTCGGCTTCGCCATGCTCGGCTTTTTTCCCACGAATGCTAACGTGCCGCCGCCACACATCGAGGAGCGCCTGGCAATGGGTGCCGTAGACGCTTCCATGGAGCGTCACGCTCCCCGCGTTACGAATCCTTTGCCGCCCACGGACCAGAACCTGGAAGACGGCATGACGCTCTACACGATGAACTGCGCCCTCTGCCACGGCGGCCTCGATCGTAAGCCTGCATCACTCTCCGAATCATTTTATCCTCCGGCTCCGCACCTCGTAACCGAGCCCCCCGACGATCCAGAGTGGCACCTCTTCTATACCATCCGCACCGGCATACGCTACACCGGCATGGCTGCCTGGGAGAAAACTCTGAGCGAACAAGACATGTGGAAGGTCACCGCCTTGCTCTCACACCTCGATAAACTTCCGCCCGCCGTACAGGAGTACTACAAAACCAAGTTCGGAGTTGCTCCAGGGGGCGAAGGAAAGAAAGAGCCGATGAAAGAGCACGATCACGACTAGCAGACAGGATTGACTGCTTCTAGTCTGGAAGGATGCAGTTTTGGATCATCCTCCTCGGCGTTCAGCCGAGGTTTCCACAAACTCTGCGATGAGTTTTTTCGCGACTTAGAGCTGAACACCCTACCGCTAGCAACCGCTATAATATTCGTTTGCGTCTGGCCCGCTGTTCCGAACCGTGGGCCCGTGGAAGGAAATCATGCCAACTGACATTGTCATGCCCCAGATGGGCGAATCCATCGTCGAGGGCACTATTACCAAGTGGCTGAAGAAGCCTGGCGACAAGGTGCAGCGCGACGAACCTTTGTTTGAGATCTCTACCGACAAGGTGGACGCGGAAATTCCTGCTCCCGCCTCTGGCATTCTGCGTGAGATTAAAGTCTCCGAGGGCACGACCGTGCAAGTGAACACCGTAGTCGGTACCATCGCTGTCGATGGCGAAGCCACATCCGCTCCCACCAAGGCCGCCGCAACGCCTGCCACCGAAAAAGCAGGCACGGAAAAGGCCACTACAGAAAGGAAAGACGAAAAGAAGGAAGAGAGAAAAGAAGCCGCTGCCCCCGCTTCTCCCCCGCCGAGTCCCGCACAAGTTCAGGAGTCGGGCGAGGAAGAAGAGGCTCGCTCTTCGCCGCTCGTCCGTAAGATCGCCCGCGAACACGGCATCAGTCTTTCCCAGATTTCCGGCACAGGACTTGGCGGTCGCATTTCGAAGCAAGACATCATGTCTTTCATCGAGCGCCAGTCGTCGGCGCCAGGCCCCTCCGCAACTCCTGCTCCCCAGCCGCCAGTCGCTTCGGCAGCTCCATCTCGGCCAGCCGCATCGCCCGCTCCTGCTCCGTACCCAGGCGACCTCGTTCCGCTAACGAACATGCGCAAGATCATCGCCCAGCGCATGATCGAATCTCGCCGTACCAGCGCTCACGTCCACTGCATGTACGAAGTCGATTTCACCCGCATCGTCAACCTGCGCGCCAAACAGAAGAGCGGATTTGAGCAGCGCCACGGTGTGCGCCTCACTTTCATGCCGTTTTTTGTCCGCGCAGCCATCATTGCTCTGCAGCAGTGGCCGATCATCAACGCGTCGCTCGAAGGCGACAACATCCGTTATCACCGCCAGATCAACGTCGGCATCGCCGTGGCCCTCGATTGGGGACTCATCGTTCCCGTCCTTAAGAACGCCGGCGACCTGAACTTCCTCGGCCTGCAACGCGGCATCACCGATCTTGGCGAGCGCGCCCGCAACAAGAAGCTCAAGCCCGAAGACGTCGAAGGCTCCACTTTCACGGTTACCAATCCTGGACAGTTCGGAGCTGTCTTCGGTCTGCCGATTATTAATCAACCGAACTCAGCCATCATGGGCGTTGGCGGCATCACCAAGCAGCCACTGGTCGTCACCGACAAGGAGGGCAACGATTCCATCGCCATTCGTTCGGTCGTCCACCTCACACTAGGTTACGACCATTGCCTGATCGATGGAGCCGTCGCTGACCAGTTCATGGCTTTCGTGAAGAAGACGTTGGAAAATTGGAGCGAAGAGATCGGCTAGAACGTGAGCGCAGCCCATTCATGCGAGGCATGCGCCTCGCTCCGTCCGTGAACTCCGCTTACGGGAGTGGAGTGGGAGCCGGCGGCAGGGAGCCGCCCTTGGTCCAGGTGGACGCGTTTAAACATTCCACGGTCCCGTCCACAATTTTAGAAATTCCCCCGCGGAATTTTTCGGGATCGATGATTTGACGGTTCGCCACGGCATCCGTCACTTCCAGTGCTGCCTGCAGAAACGACATTGCCGCGTCCTTCTTCTGCTCCCCCGACTTACTTCCGAACATCGCCTCGATTCCATTTACTAGCGCCGGAACAAATGCGATCCCGCGCAACAGCTGTTGTAAAAAATCCATGTCCCCTCCTTGATCTTGTTCAAAAACACACTTCTGCCGACTCAGCGAACTCGCCAAGTCGTAACCACTGCACCGACGCTCTACGTATTGAGATTCTGAAATCTGGAATGCCAACCTACCGCCGAAGTTGCCGCAGTCAACCTTGCTATTGCTTCAGCCAATACCTGTGAAAGGCGACCGCCACACTGATACCTGCGCTGACTCCCGCATTCATCAGGTGGTTGTATGCGCTCCGCCGGACGTCGTTCCGCTCGAGTTCCCTGATCTTCTCTTCGGCCAACTTCACGCGCCCCGGCTGGGCACTGCCGATCAGGGTTTCCATCATTGTTTCCAGTCGTACCAGTTTGTCCAGAACCTCGCGCTGAAAGTCGTAGTCAACTGTGCGCAGGGTCGATTCCCGATCGTTCACTGCCATACTTGTCCCCCTTATTGCTGGAATTTCTTCACAGCGGAAAAACATACAAGTACCCGTTCGCAAAATAAAAATCCCACTTCCCAGTCAGATTCGATGTCGAAGCTGCAACCTTCTGCCCCCACACCGACCCGAATAAACAAAAATTGATCGTCGAATAACTCGCCGGCAAAGCCACCTTCCAGGCATTGCCTGTCACCAACACCCAGGCCGACGGGACCGCATAGTATCCCGTGAAGTTGGGCGCCGGACCCGTCCCATAGGCGTCAAACGCAACCGGATTTCCTGCAGTCCCCGAAGAAGGAGCGACCAGACTCTCATTCCAAATATCTCCCCGTCGGAACAAAATCGAATCCCCCGGCAGGAATGTCTGTGAATTCACTTTCGCAATCGTCTGCCAGGCCGTTAGCGAAGACGTCCCGCCGTTAGCGTCGTTGCCCGAGCTTGAGCTCACATAGTAAGTGGTAGCCGACGCCATCCCGCTCACCGCGATCATCAAGATGATGAAGACCGTTTTCATAAATCCCCGTGACCTCTGTCTCTTCAGCAGTACGAATGAAGGTGGTTCCGATCGAAATACCTGAAAGCCAGATCTACCCCGTGTTTCCCTGTGTCCCCTGTGGTGAAAGCCTTCCCGTCCCAATAAAAAAGCCCCCGACTTTTCGCCGAAGGCCCCAGCCACGCGCACAGTACAAACTCGCACTTACTGCAACTGCCTCACCGCCACCCGCAGCGCATAAGTCCCCGTCCCCGTTGTGCATCCCGTGTACGAGGTCGAGTAAGTAAGATTCGCGCTCCCCGCCGACCAGATCGTCACCGATCCGCTCCCGAAGTTCGTTGTCGTCCCCAGCGCCAGCGAGTTACCGCCGGAAATCCCGGCCCCATTCAACGGTACTTGCAGCGTCTTCGCGTTCGTCTCATCCGTCCACCCGATCGTTAGCGACGCAGCCGCGCTTCCCGCCGTTGCGCAAGCGACGGTCGCGTCCATGTAGTAATTCAGCTCGTACTGCCCAGCCCCACATGTGGCAGTCGCGCACAAAGTGGTCGACGCTATCGCCGCCGTCTGCCCCGCCACCGAAACTGTCCCGTAAATCGGCGCCAGTCCCGTCCCCGCCGTCGCCTTCCCGTTGTAGGTTGTTGCCGTCCCACTCATCACCAGGTTGCGCCCCAGGTAGAAGTCCCGGACTCGTAAGCTCGAGGTCCCAATATCCCGCGTGTTGTCGTTGAACGGCTTGAATGCGGTCGTGGTGTCGACCGCCCACTTGCACGAATTATTCACGCCGAAGCAAACTCCGCGCTGCGCCCCTGTTCCAGCCTGTTGCGTCTGCAGTTCGTAGTAGCCGTCTCCGGGGATGTACGCCAGACTGGCTCGCTCATAGTTCGTCGTGTTCGTGTAAGTTCCGTACACGTTGAATGTCTGTACGTTTGTCCCGTTGTACTGCTCCACCGTATTCGCATTCGTCACCGACAGTGGCGCCGCTCCAAGCCCGTTCGTGTTCGTCCAGTACGCGAACTGTGGGGTAGTGCCGCTTCCCCCGAGCGTCCCAGTCCCCGGCGGACAACCTACAGTGGTGATCGTCAAACTCCCGGTGCCATCCGTGCATAGTGGCTGTCCCGAACCACTCACCGTTCCCGCCGTGATCAAATTTCCCGACGGAGTTCCAATCACTCCCGACAGAGCTGTTCCATTCAAAGTCAAACTAGACGTGATCAGCCCCGTCCCAAAGTATCCATTCCGTACCCGCAATGAGCTCGAACCTAGATCCTGCAAGTTATCCGACCACGGCTTGAACGTATTAAGCGTATCGATCACCCACCGCAGCGACCCATTCACATTGAATCCCAACCCACGATGTACCCCTGTCCCCGCGTAGTCCGCAATCATCGTGAAGTAGTTATTCGTCGAGTCGTATCCCAGCCGCAGCCGCTCGAAATTGCTTGCGTCGGTCCGCGTTCCGTAAATGTTCATGCCCTGGGGATTAGTCCCATTAAAAGCTCCCAGATTGTTCGCATCTTCCTGCCACAAACTTGTGAAATAGGAACTGGTCGCCGTGGTCGCAATTTTCTGCGGAGATCCTCCATTCGCGGAAACATAGAAATTTCCGTCATTCGAAATTCCCAGCGCCGAGGTCCCAGCGCCCGCCGCTCCCATCGCCGTCCCGGGAATCGGCGAACTCACCACCCACGGGCCCGCCACCAGCAACTGTCCGTTCACCGTCACATTTCCGGCGAAGGTCCCCGATGGCGCCGCAATCCCGCCGCTTCCCGAATAATTCAAAGTCGTCCCGCTATCGGTTAATGAACTGTCTCCGCTCACTGCCGTCCCCGTCCCCAAATACATCGCCAACTGTAATGCCGGTGCGCTGTTCACGGTCCCTGACCCGCCACCGGCAGGCAGCCACGACGAATCCAACTTCCCGGTGCTTCCCGCAATCGGAATCGCATTCGCCGTTCCCAACGTCGTCGCCGCTGCTCCATTCAAATAATTGGCATTCAGGTTCGCCACCATGGTGCTGCTGCTAACGGTGAATGGAGAAGTTCCGGTCGCCGCATCTGCCACAAAGCTCGGAGCCTCAATCGGCCCCAGTGCCGCCGCTCCCCATACATCTCCCACTTGCGCTCGCCGTGATTCCCCCGCTCCTGTCCATTTCTTTAACAATGTCACGTCCACGCTGTTCGCCGTATCTCGCGCTTTTATCGGATCCGATGGTCCCAGTTCGATCAATCCCGTCTGTGCCACATTTGTCGAACTGGACTGCAACCGGTTGAACCGCACATCATGTCCAGCCAACCCCATCGTGTAGACCGCGACAGTTCCGCCGCTCGATGTCGAATTTCCCAAAGCCTGCGCGTACGTCAACGTCGTCGCCGTCGCCGAGGTCATCACAAATGTCCCGTTAAAGCTTGGGTCAGTCACTCCCGCCACTAACACTGTCTGCCCCACGGAATAGTTCAGAGTCCCGCCCGTTGTGATTGTCGAGACTCCCCCGGACCTCGTAGCCGCCGTAATCGAAAACGTTATCGGCGACGCTGCCACGTATAACCCCAGGTCCGGATTCGTCTGGAACGTATAACTCGGCGCGCTCAAGGTTCCTTGCGGAGCCGTCAGCGGCCAGTTCACGGTTCCTCCCCCGCCGCATCCCGTGCAAGTCCCCGTGACCGTCAGATTTCCGTTGACCGTTAGCGGGACGTTAAACGTATGTGCCGAAGACGAAAGCTCTTCCGTCCAGTTACTACTCGTTCCACCCGGATTGTTGGGCAGCGCACCGATGTACCAGTCAAAGACGCCATTTCCAGGAACCCGCTCGTACAATCCTGTTCCAGTGTTTTCCACGCCAGTTGCAATGTCTCCCGCATCCCACTGCGGCCTATTCACCGTTCCATATGTCGTGCCCGCTGCCCCTGTGCCATACTCAAGTTTGCTCGCCATTGTCTTTGCAGGATTGGAGTCGCTCCAGGTGGCAATATCCCTCGGATAGCTTCCCCCCCCAATAAAGTTCAGCCGGCCCTTCAATCCTGTCCAACGCCCACCATCATTCGTCTTGTTGCGATCAGGAAAGAGCATTCCAAATTGCGCATACACACCTCCATTGTTAGGGAATGAACTCAGCACCGCATTGAAGGACCCGCCCGAGGGCATACAGTTCGAAGGTGTGGTCGCATTGTCGAAAACCGACGCGATCGTATTGAGCCACGCAGCACTGCTCGCCACCAGGCAAGCCGGTTCCCCCTGGTAAGTTGCCCCACCACTTAACACAACTCCTCCGGGACTAAAGCTGCTGACGGGAAAATATCCCCCGATTCCGGTTCCATCGGCTCCGTTATAAGGAGTTACCGCCGTCGTTGCCGTGACGTTGTCGGTGAACACGCACGCGCCGTGAATGTCGCAAATTGTCGCCGGATTGATATTGCCCGCAACCAGGCAAGTTCCGTCCCCGTTCAATCCATCACAGATCCCCGGGTATGGAACCTGCCCCGAGGATCCATAACTCGGCGCGAACCGGTAGAGCTCGAAGTTAACCGTCTTGCCCGTCAACACGTCAGCCGTTACCCACTTGACCGTGACGCTGTTTGTGCTGGGATTGTTAACGTTCGCCTGCCCTATTGGAATCGGCACAGTCTTTGTTCCATCGGTCACGTCAACCACGGATAAGTAGTAAAGCTGCAGTTGTCCGCCCGGCGTTCCCACTACCTGAAATGCTGGAAACGCGTTGAGCCCATCTCCGTTTCCATCGACGGTCACGTTGTATCCCTGCACGATCATGTCCGCCGCTCCCAGGTTCACTCCCAGGGAGTTGCTCACGCTTCCTCGCTCGCGGTGCACTGAATGGACGACCGCCCGCTGCAAGCTCCCCCCACGCTTGGTCGACATGAAGAGTGCAAAATTCGCAAATCCCTGGCACACCGTCGGCCCAATCAGTAAATCATTCCCGTCGTACCATTCCGTACACGTGCCGTGCGATCCCCCCCGCATGTTCGTAATTCCGGCGTTGATATTGTTCGGTCCAGGCCCGAACAGAGTCGCACCGCAGAAATCGTTGTCGCACCGCGGAGTCCCGCCAAACATGTTGACGTTGCTCACTTCCTCCGCTTGGTTGTTGTCATTCTGAATCGCGAAACCGTACCCTACGTTGCCAATAAAACCGTTGACCGTGATATTGCGGATCACCGTTCCCTGCGAATTATCCTCGATAAGAGCCGTCGCTCCGTTCGACAGGGTATACCCCGCGTCGTGCGCATATAGCGCAGTGATCCCCGGCGTTGCCGGAACAATCGTGATCGTTCCGTTCGTCGCTCCCGGCGCGCAACTGCCTCCAGTCACCCGCACAAATTCCCCAGGCCCTGGAGCGGCGGCTTCGTACGGAGTCGATACCAGGCCTCCGCTGGTCCCGTTTAACCAGAGAATTTGATTTGGAATCAACGGCCAGAATCCCGCCGGACAAGTTGGGATCGTCAGAGTCGCGCTCCCCGCGCCCCCCGAAATCGACGCCGGAAGGGAAGGCGCAACATTCCAGAACGTCATGGACGCATCGGAGCGCATCCAGAAACCATCAAAAATGTTAGCTACGTAAAGGTTGGAGTTTCCATGGCCAAACCCGGACGAATTTGTGTCGCCAATATTCAGGCACGACATATTCACCGAGCACTCCAGAAGGCTTTCTCCCGTCAGTCTCCCCATGCTCGTCTGCCAGTACAACGGAGCCTTTATCTTCGTAGTCGAAGTCGGCGTGACTTCAATCCACGTGTTGTTTCCGCGTACCGTGTCGTAGCGAACCTGGTTCGCATCTACCGACGCTTCCTTGATTCCCCCAGTCCCGCTTTCCAGTGCATACCCTGCTCCGTGCGGGTAAGCCGTGGAGAATACGATCGTTCCCGACGCCGCTCCTGCCGGACAATTCTCCCCCGTAATCAGAACCGGCTCGCCCGGTTGCTGCGCATCCCCGGTAGCGGAGTCCACATAGATCCAGTGATTCGAATTCGACCCGTTAATTGTGTTCAGAAATCCCTGCGGGCATGGAGATAGCGTCACCGTAACCTGTCCAGGCGCAAGAGACGCGGGCACGGTTGGACTCTGCTTCCAATTGAATTGGTCGGCCATGCGTTTTTGGCCTAGTCGATTGGCGGTGAACACCGCCCCCGCCGGCTCAGCAATCGCCTGGGTTCCGGCCGGAGTCGTCGATACGTTCCCCCCTCCGCTTCCACATGCGCCCCAAGTTCCATTGCCGAATAAACATGTTCCGGAATTCGCCGTGCCTGATCCCAACTCTCCCGCAGGTACCAGCCCAGCAATCAGGTCCGCCTTTGCGACCGACGCATTGTCCACATACTGCTTCGTCGATGCCTGCAACGGAGCCGTCGGATTTCCGCTCAGCGTCAGCGGTCCCGTAAGAGTTCCGCCCGCGGTCGGCAGGAAGTTTCCTGCTCCCACATTCGCCACGGACGTATCCACATAAGCTTTGTTCGCAACATCGCCAGTGCCCTGCGGTGCTGGCACGCTCGGGGCGACGGCAAAAGACTTGCTGCCAGAAATAGTCTCCGAACCGCTCAAGTGCACCACTGAGCTGTCATTTGCTTTCGTCGCCAGCGCCGTATTCACGTATTGCATCGACACCGGCTGTGCCGCAGTTCCGGGTCCCGGAGTTGTTCGAACCGCTGCCAGGTTCGCTGGAGAAGTCGTCGGCACAACCCAATATTCCGTTCGTACTTCACCAGGCCCCAACTGAAACACAACGGTGTAGTACAGACCCACGGGTGTCGCTCCTGCGTTCGGCGCCAATCCCACGCTCAGCGCTCCATTCGCCCCCAACGTCACATTCACGTTGCCCGCAGCCACTGCCGTCCCGGTCGCCGTCACAAAGGCCGGCCATGTTATCACCAGATTTCCTTGCGCTGGCGTACCGTCGGCGCGATAGACAGTGTCCGCTACGGTGGTCAGCGTCGGAGGCCCTGGCACCGGCGACGCCGCTGCGAAGGGATTAGTCCACCCCAGAATTCCAACCACAATCCAATAAAAAAGCCGCCCGAGAGGGCGGCGGCCCGAGTCAAACATTTTTCCTCCACGTGACAAATTCGTCGTGTACGACGGACTCTCCTGTCCGCCCTTTCAGCACAATCTCAGTATTCGTGTATCGAAGATGGCAGGGCCTCTTCGTGCTTTCGGAAGATACTCACCCCGCCTGCGATAAACTCTTGGACGCACAGCCAGAAGAAATCAAAACCGGCGATGTGTCGTTCTTTCGCCACCGCCGTCCAGAAACTCCTCAACACTGCGCACATACACGTCTGCAAAATCCGCCACCGGACGGCGCGTTTCAATCAACCGCATCGCGTCCTCGATCGTCCACCCTATCGAAGCCAATATGGCCAAAGCCATCATCGGTGCCCGGTGCACTCCCGCCGCACAATGGATGAACAGTTTCGATTCCGGCTCGTCCAGCGCAGCCTGCGCGAACTGTACGCCTCGTCGAAACAGCGCCGCTGGCTTGGGTTCGAAATCATCGTCGGTCGGATTCCAAAGCACCTCGACGCCGTGTTCCACTCCCAGAGCAGTATCGTCGAACTCGATTTGCATGTCGATGACATGCGTGACGCCCGTGCGCGCCACGTTCGCCATATTATCCGACGTCCAGATCCCGCCCCCGACCGCAATTCGGTCAGTCAACCAGGTAATATCCATTCCCTTCCTGTGGGAGACGGGCAATCCTGCCCGTCCCAATACCTCCAGCGCAGCCATAAGCCCGCTGTTGGAACCATCTTTCCCTGAGTCGCCTTGTGATGGCATCATGCGGGGCGAAATCGAAAGCGTCGGTTGCCACCGAATTACTTTGCTCCGCACGCTCTGCCTCATTTTAGAGTATCGACTTAGCCTATCGACGATTTCGTATCGAGGATTTCGTCTCGTCATTTCGTATCGATGATCAGGACACAGACACTGCCGCTTCTTCGTCGATCTCACCCCGCTTGGACTCCGGCCGCTCGCCTGTTTCTTTTCGCTCGTCTTCCGCGCTGTCGCGGTCCTTCTCCGCTCTCTTCGCAGCGGGAGTCGAAACCTTCTCCCGTACCTCATCGTCCGCCGAGATCGCAGGCTCCAAAGGCACTCCCAGCCGAGTCAGCAACATTCGCGCCAGTGTCTCGCCTTCTTCCGGTTTAGCCTGGCTGAGTCCCGTTGCCCCCGGATAAACTCCGCTTACCTCGAATAAGTATTTGACAGTCGCAAGCTGGCCTTTTTTTGCCTCTTCTACGACGGCGTGCGTAATATTTATCATCTCCGACTCAACCATGTCAGTGACGCTCTGCCGCATTTCCACAGGATTTGCCGGCTTCTGCGTCTTCGCGGAGCTCTTCTTCGCAGCTTTCTCCACTGTCGCCTTAGGTTTTGACTTCTTCATTTGCTCGATACCGGCTTCCTGAAACTTGTCTTCATCCGGAAAAAACAGAAGGCGCGCCTTTTTGGGCGCGCCCTCGGTGAGGAGTTTTTCTTTTTTTCTCTCTCTATTGTTAGAATATCAAATTGCAAAGGGTAAACCGGACATTTTTTAAAATATTTTTTCGCTTTCTTCACAATCACTTGCGGGGATTTCGTCGCTTTGACCCCCTTGACAAGAATTTTCTTCCGTCGAATTCATCTTCTCCAGCAGCCCTACTTCGAGCAGAATCTCACTCAACTGGTCCAGCGCCGCCGGAATAGCTCGCCGGATTGTCTTCTCGTTGCACTGCAATAGCCGCGCAGTTGCTTCCAGGTCATGCTCCTGCAGCGTATGGCGTGCGATAAGCTGCAGCGAAAAGTCACCCAGACGTTGCAGGCAGCTCTCCATGTCGTGCACGAAAATCACCCGGTCTTCAAACGTCACCACGCCATACGATGTGACCCCCGTCCGGAAATACTCGCCTCCCAGCAGCGACGGCACGCGGCCGGTTTCGAGCGAGTAACGCAAGTATCGCCGCAACATCGACACCGTCCGCCGGCGATAGGCCCGTAAGTTTGGATTGCGGTCCAGCGGACTATCCGGTGCACACGCTACTTCCGCCCGCGGCCCGCGCGCCAATGAAGCCTGCGTCATAAGGACCGCAGTGTCCACTTTCGGCCAGGCAGAGATGGAATTTCCCCGCGGAAGGGCCGCACTTGCTGGAAACTGATGAACCGGAAGTAGTGGGACCGATAACTTCTCCGTCAGCGGACTGCCCGAACGCAAAGGAGCTTGCCAGGGAGGATTGCCAGGAGTTATCACGTGCTTGGAGCGCGCGGCCTTAGCTGTATCTTCAGGAATGATGTCGTTCATGCCACACCTCCCACGTTTGGCGGGGGAATCGCATTTATTTCACAGACATTGAGTTTGTAGTCTTCAACGATTGCGCGTTTGCCGCAGTGAAGTCTTATTGATCCCCGCTGCTTCTTTTGGACGGGTAGTTCGTCCATCCGGGGACGGCAATGCTCGCAGTAAACCTGTGCAGTGCTCGAGTCGCGCAGCCACAAAACTCCACACCGCTCGCAATATTTCAATTCCACTCGCAGTTCATTCGTCCCATTGCCGAATTGTTTGCTTGTCATTGGTCCTCCAAATGGTTTGAATCTGCCGGTTTAAAAAACAGAAAGCCCTGCGCCGATCTCCACCGATAGGTGGATATCGCACGCAGGGCTCGTTTTTTTTACGATGACCTGCCTGGGCTATTTAGTTAGTAAAAGGCCGAACCGTGGTGAGCGAATATTCCGCAAACCCCAGAAGCAGCTATAGCTTCCGCGCATTTTCGTCTTCCACGCCGGAGGCATCCCCATGCTGGCGGAAATATCCCTCCTCATAGCCAGACTTCAGTACGCGGCCATTTTGTACCACCAGAGTGAGCCGGCCCGTGAACTGCAAATCCTGCAGTAACCGCTGCATGGCCGCCGACAGTACCTCGGCTGCGCGCACTTTTCTGCGGAATTCCACGAACGTCCTCTCCTCGCTGAATCCATCAAAACTGCCCATTTGCCTTGCCTTTATCCCTGTGGGATCAAATTGAGTTATACCAGTGGGGCGATCCTATAGCTGCTGATTTTCAACGTCAAGGTTGGATATACCAATGGGGGTGTGGAAAACTTTCTTACTTAGCATGATGCTATAAGACCCATGCTATACTCCGGGCTATGAAATTCCGCGTGCTGCAAGATAACCTCCGCAGAACGATTTGGGAGCGCATCGGCGAGGGCGATCTGACCGGGCTTCGGCTGGCCCAGCAGACCGGGTTCAAGCAAGCTCACATCTCTAACTTCCTGAATAAAAAGCGCGGTTTAAGTCTCGAGGGCATGGACAAAGTTCTTGCGGTGCAGCATCTTTCAGTGTTGGACTTGCTTGATCCAACGGAGGTCAACAAGCGCGCTTCCATCCTGCCTCCCAGTGGCGACGAGTTTGAGAATGTATTGTTGACCGACGGAACCGTTGCCGCCACCCAGCCCTTGATCACGAGCATGAATGTAAAAGAAATTTTGAAGTTTAAAAAAAGTTTCCTGCGCAAACTCAAGGCGGAAACCGAAGGCGACCGCGAAAACTGGGAGCGTTTCGTGCTCATCAAGGTTGACGGCCGGGAGGGAATGAGCATGTACCCGCGCCTGCTGCCCGGCGCCACACTACTGCTCGATCGTCATTACAACTCGCTGAAGCCCTATCGCAAGGGTGAATTCAATATGTACGCGGTCACCAAGGACGGTAATTGCACCGTGAAGTACGTGGAAGTGGCCGGCAATCATCTGATCCTGCGCCCCCACAATCAGGCTTATCCCATCGAAGTAGTAACCATGGAAGAAGGCAAGACCGCCGCCGATTACTTAGTCGGCCGCGTCTGCTACGTGGGGATCGAGACGTAACAAAAACTAAGTTATTGCATGACTATGTTCTTCACTTACTGACCTTCTCGCTACTTCTTTCCCGCCACCGCGTTCAGACATTTCCCATACAACTCCAGCAGATGCGCAGCGTAGTCTTCCGGCTTTGCCGCCGATCCCGTACCCTGGAAGCCGACTCCGGACGACGTTGTCCGGCCGTACCCGGTAGTCATGGCAACAAACTTCATCAGATCGAGTGCGATGTCCTCATTGCGGCGCGCACCCGCATGCAAGGCTGGTCCTTCTTCCATGAGTCCTTCTCCTGAACCGGAAATAAATGGGATTTCTTCGTCTTCCATACGTCTCGAAACGCTCTGTCAGCGATGATAGCAGGGTCCGCAGCGCGGTGTCCGCTGGGCACTCAGGACGAACGCCCTACTTTTCCGCTTTTGTATTCAAGGCAAACACTCTGTGCGGATTTCGCCGCAAAGCCGTGTCCAGAGCCTTGTTCGCAGCACCAGCCGTTTATGGCGCGTGCGGAACCTCGCTCATCAGTCCCATCAGATTGCCCTCCGAGTCGCGAAAAAACGTCATCCACAAATCGTGCGCCGGCATTCGCGCGATGAGATGGGGCTCATCTTCAAAGTGCACTCCGCTTTCCTTCATCTTTCCGAATGCCGACCGGATGTCAGCCACAGCAAAATACAGCACCGAGCTGGGATGATCGAACTCCGGTTTTTCCGGCCGCGTCAGCATCAGGCGCACGCCTCCACAATCGAAGAATGCCAGTCCGGGCGGAGCCTTGAATAGCAGCTTCAAACCCAATGCATCCTGATAGAAAGCGGCAGCGCGCTCCACATCGTGCGCATTGATGGCAATTTGTCCCAACCGCGAAATCCCGATCCCGCTTGCCGTCACGTTCATGTTCTTGACCTCGCAACCTAAGTTAGTTAGCATAGCTAACTATAGTCAAATGGTGAAAGTCAAGTCAGAAAATATCTCACCACAGGCGATTGCCGTCGCCGACCGCCTGCATTCCGCCGCCATCCACTTGCTGCGCCGGGTACGGAAGCAGGACGTCGCCACCGGCGAAGGCCCTGCCCGCCTCTCCGCTCTGTCCGTCCTTGTTTTCGCGGGGCCAAAAACGCTGGGTGAACTTGCTGCAGCTGAGCAGGTCAAGCCCCCTACCATGAGCCGCATTGTGGCTGGCCTCGCCCGCAGCCGCCTGGTCAAAATCACCGCCGATTCCAAGGATGCCCGCCGCATGCACATCCGCGCCACTACCAAGGGCACGCGCCTGCTGCAGAAAGGACGCCGGCTGCGCATCGAATCGCTCGCCGCCCAACTGAATGCCCTTTCTCCGCAAGAGCTTGTCAAGGTCGACGAGGCTGGGGAGATCCTGCAGACAATTCTGGCCGCCTGGCGCTAAACGTGAGCCACGCGTCACTTTCCGCTTGGGTACTCCGGTCACATGAAAATCCAGACAGAATGCCAGATACTTAGAACGGTCTAATGTTAGGTCCGCGATGACGAGAGGTCAGGGCCGCTTACAGGCGTCCCTGGCAACCGTGTGGACGGATTATTCCCCCAGGTAATCAAGTAAGAGCAGTCTTAATTTGAGGTCGCATATATTGTCACGTCCATTGCCACGTCCGCCCAACATTGTGACCCTTGGCGTCCTTCTGTTTCTAGTGCACATCGGGGTGGTTACGGCCGTTGGAACGATCGCCCCCGGGCCTCTGCTGTCGGATCTTATCCAACTCATCCTGGGTGGTCTTGTAATCGTCGCGTCCGTGCGTGCGAGTCGCAGCGCGGAAGGGATGGCCCGTTCCGTCTGGAGGCTGACCGCGGTCGCGTACGTGGTGTGGTTTGTTGCCCAGGGCCTTGGTGTCTACATGGACCTTTCCAGGTCCTCGGGTGGCGCACAGTGGATCTCTAATCTGCTGTTCTGCTTCTGGTTTGCTCCCCTGGCCATGGCGCTCTTCCTGGGATCGGAGAGCGAAAGCGGAGGACTGGACGCAGTAGTCATTCTCGATTTCGTGCAGGCTGTCCTGATTTGCGTTGCAGCCTACTTGTATTTTTTTTACCTGCCGAAGTCCGAGGCGCACGGCGAATTGGCTCATTCGGTTTGGGCTCCCTACTTTGTAGGCTACGGATTTGTCGCCTCGGCTTTTCTGCTGCGAGCTGCCTTTACCCATTCCCGTGTTGTCCGTTCGCTGTTCGGAAAGCTGGGACTCTTGCTCGCTCTTTCGGGCATGCTCGATGCCATGTACTACTACGGCCCGGGACGCAATTTGAAGACGGGAGCATGGTTCGACCTGCTGTGGAGCCTGTTTCTGGTAGCCCCTCTAGTCATCGCGACCAGCTGGAAACAGCCGGAGCCGGCAGACTTGTCCAGTGAACTGCCCAGGCGCGAGAAGAAAATTCATATCGAAATTTTGTATCTGTTCTGTCCGCTGCTGGTGCTTTTCATGTCCCTGCACATCGCCAGAGAGAGGCTGGGACTCGCGGCGGCGGTGGTTTTACTCTCCTTCATGTGTTCGAGCGCGCGGCTTCTGGTCACCCAATACCGCCTGGTGCAGGCGCAGGAAGCGCTGCGCCGCGAGGCTTCCCGCGACGCTCTGACCGGACTGTGGAACCGGAAAGCGATTCTTGAGATCTTCGAGCGCGAATTGCTTCGCTCTCAGCGCCGCGGCGGCTCGGTCGGCGTGATCATGGCCGACGTGGATCACTTCAAGGCCGTGAACGACAGCCGGGGCCATGTCGCCGGAGATCTGGTTCTGCGCATCATCGCCAGCGAAATCGCCGCGGTGGTCCGCCCCTACGACTCCGTCGGCCGCTATGGCGGCGAAGAATTTCTGATCGTGGTTCCCGGCTGCGGCGACGCCGAAACCTGGGAACTGGCGGAGCGCGTCCGTTGCTGCGTGGCAAACTGCAGCGTCGTCGCCGGAGGCTCCTCTGTGAGTGTGAGCCTCAGCCTGGGGATTGCTGCCGGGAACTCCGCCGCCGACACGGAAAAATTGTTGCAGGCGGCCGACACCGCGCTCTATCAGGCCAAGCATGCCGGACGCAATCGTGTCGAGCCCTGCACCGACCGTGAGGCTAGCGCCAGCCGTTTCTCGCCCGCGCAAAGCACATTCTGGCTGTGACGTGGTGTCGCCGACATCTCTGTTCGCGAACGCAAGTGGCGCCTGCAAACATTGTCATGCTGGGCGGAGTAGGATCGTCCAAAGGACGATCCTACGCAGTCGAAGCATCCCTACAGCGCGAGTGCACGTCATTCATGCCCATGATGTACACGCAATAGCCTCGCGGCTTATAAAGTTATAGTGGCATCGACTGATCCGTTCAGCAAAACAGCGGCCCGAAGGCCGCTGTTTCACAGTGCGTAAGGCTCGACTGATAAACTAAATGGGACGATTTACCGGCGGCCCTTCTTGGCTTTCTTCTTTGCCTTTTTTGCAGGCTTGCGTGCCGATTTTTTCTTCGCTGTCTTCTTGGGAGCCTTTTTCTTGGCAGATTTTTTCGCTGGCTTCTTAGCGGCGGGCTTCTTTTTGGCCGCTTTCTTTTTCGCTGCCGGTTTGCTGCCACCTCCGCCACCGCTGGCAGCCGGTGCAGGTTTGGGTGCGGGCCTAGCCGCGGGCTTGGACACAGGAGGTGCCGGAGTCGAAACCGGTTCACCTTCGTCTATCCCCGGTTGCGATGCGCCCGACTCTTCTTCTTCCTCCTCTTCCTCTTCGAAGTCCTCTTCCAGCGACTCACTGTAGGCGCCGCTGTCACCGAACTCTTCTTCTTCGTCACGTCCGTAGAGCGTGGGGTCGTAGAACGTCATTGCTCCTCCTGATCAGATCTTTGTGGCGGCCTGGGGCGGAAACTGCGCGTCCTGGGCTGCGGGCACGAGAGAATTAAAAGACCACCGGAACTGCTGCTGGAACGGCGCGCGATTATAGCACGACGTTTACTGCAAACTGCAAGGCCCACTGCATCATCACGGACCATCTGAATACTTCAGAGACCATGAATCTAGCCTGCCTACCTGTTATCACAGAGCAATAGAGAAGGGAAGAGAAAATCGGCGCAGCTTCCGAAATCTTGCCCTTGTGGAAACCAGATCGCACATGGTCTTCGGAGAGCTCCGCAATTCTGAATAACTCCGGCCGTGAATTCCTAATGGGAATTTGGCTGCCAACGCCCTCGAAGCTCCGCCGCATGCATGTCGCGCGAGAATCGTAACCTCAAGATTCCAGGATTCTTAGTGAACATGGATGTAAGATTCCATGCGGACGTTGACGCAAAAAAGTCGGATTTGGTGGTAAGATCTACGCCTATTGATTCAGTCTCCGGCGGGTTTCCCCCATTCGTCCGAAGCGCGAGGGGGATTCCTTTGATTCGACTCCATCAAATTCTCTGGACGGCTGTGCTGGCATTGGCTTATGCCTCAAGTTTCACTTTGCCTGCAGCCGGACAATTCGAGACACGCTCGTTCACTCCTGTTTTCAACGGTCCGTTCTCCGTAGCGGTTGGAGACTTCAATCGCGACGGCAAACAAGACGTTGCTGTGGCGAACAGAAATGGCCCTGTGGGAATCGCGGTTTTGCTTGGCAATGGTGATGGAACTCTGCTGCCAGCGGTAAATTACTCAGCCGGCCAATTGCCCATATGGGTGGTCGCCGCGGACCTTAATCACGACGGCATACTTGATTTGGTTGTGGCTTCCGATGGCTTGTACGTCCTGCTGGGCAATGGTGACGGCACATTTCAGGCGGCGATACGGTCCGGTCTCAATTATGATCCGAACTCTCTTGCCATTGGCGACTTCAACGGCGACCACATACCAGACGCAGTCGCGGCCGGCAGCAGCAACTTTGTGGGCACCGTCAGCGTGTTGTTGGGCAACGGGGACGGGACTTTTCAGGCGCCCATCGACATCACAGTTCCGTCCGATTTCGTTTCAGGAGTCGCGGTCGGTGATTTCGATCGTGACGGAAGGCTGGATGTGGTGGGGGTTGATCGGGGAGTTGCCCGGGGTGTTTTTATCCTGCTGGGCAACGGCGACGGCACGTTTCGACACGGTGCCGTCTACGATGTGCCGACTAACGACTTTACATCGGTGTCGGTTGCCGACTTCAGGGGCATTGGCCAGCTAGATATGGCTGTTGGCGGAGCTGGACCTAACGGGGAAATTGCTGTGCTGCTGGGCAATGGCAACGGCACGTTTCAATCGCCAGTCTTTTACCCCGCTAACTTTCAGTATCAAGTAATAACAGCGGACGTGAACGGAGACGGGAAACCGGATCTGGTTGCGGCGGTTCAAGTCAATTCCCATCTGATACTGTCGGATGGTGTGAGCCTTCTATTAGGCAACGGCGACGGGACGTTCCAACCGGTGCAGAACTTTTTAACGGCTGTGGCCTCGCGCGCCGTTGCCGTGGCAGACATGAATGGCGACAAGCAACTGGATTTAATCAACACGGATCTTGCTCGCAACAACGTAATCGTCTCGCTCAACACCGGCGTGGTCAGCTTTTCCCCGATTACGCCCATCAATTTTCCCTTCCAGCTGGTTGGGACCGGAAGTTCGGCACAGACGGTCACCCTAACTAACAAGGGCGCGACTGCCTTGACGATTTCCTCAGTCACAGCTCAAGGGCCATTCAGCACCACGACGACGTGCAAAGGCAGCGTCGCCGCTGGAGCGAACTGTGTGTTGAAGGTGAAGTTTTTGCCAGTGGCAGAGGGACCGGCTGGCGGAACCGTCACCATCAAGGACAGCGCTTCCAGTAAGCCCCAGGTGATCGATCTGACAGGGGCGGGTACCGTAATTGATCTCTCGCCGCTGAAACTGAGCTTTCCACCACAAAAGGTGGGCACTACGAGCTCACAGACCGTAACGCTGACAAATCAGGGCAGCACGCCGGTGAATATCACGTCAATCTTCATCCGTGGGACGAATGCAAAGAACTTCGCCGAGACTCATACCTGCGGATCGACGGTTGGTCCTGGAGCAAGTTGCACGATCACTGTCACATTTAAGCCAATAAAGACCGGCGCGCTGAACGCCAATGTCGAGATCTTCGATGACGGCGGCGGCAGCCCGCAAACAGTGACCCTCACCGGCACCGGAACCTAAGAACTCCTTCGTCTGATGGGTGTGGTCAAGGTAAATGCCGTCCTAGCGGCTTTGCTGGACGATCAGAATCATCCCGGGACGGAGCACCGCGACGTCGCGGTTGTCATGCTTGAGAGCATCGACTGTGGTCTTGTAAGTGTTCGCGATCGAGTACAGCGTTTCCCCGCTCTTGACTCTATGCCGGACTACGGCTACCTCAGGCTTGGAATCCCCCGCCGTATTCGCAGCGTCGTTCTGGTCGGTGCTTTGCTTGGCTTTCTTACTGTGTCGTAAGGACTTATTCGTCTTCGCCGTCGCCAGATCACCGTTCCGCGAGGTTGGAGTTACGGGCAGGTGCAGGGCCAGCACCTTGCGCCCGCGCAGGCTGTCGCCGCGCAGTCCGTTCCAGCGGCGGAGCATCTGGGGAGAAACGCCGAAGTTCTCGGCCACGGTTTCTACACTGTCGCCCTTGTGGACTTTGTAGCGCGTGATGCGGCGCGCGTAGGTCGCAGTGTCGCTCATGGGGTGCTTGCCCGGAGCGACCGGGATGACCAGCTTAGCGCCGGTCTCGAGATCACTGTTGTCCAGATGATTGACTTCCACAATCGATTTGGCTGGGGCCCGGTACGATTTAGCCAGGGAAGCTAGAGTGTCGCCCGCCTGCACGGTATGGTATCGCCACGAGAGCCGCATGCCGGTGGGAATGGCAGCGATGGCGGTCTGATATGTATCTTTCGTTCCAGCCGGCAAATGGAGCTCAAACTTTCCTTCACGCGGCGTAGTCAAGCGAAGCAGGCTGGGATTCAGCTCCTGCAACTCCACTGTTGTCGCGCCAACGCACTCCGCGACCAGGCGAAGATCGACCGGGTAGGTGATGGTCGCGCTATCATACTTTGCCGGGTGGTCCATCGCGATGTCTTGCAGTCCGTATTGCGATGGATTCTTCGCGATAATGGTCACGGCCAGGATGATGGGAACGTAATTACGCGTTTCTTTCGGCAGAACGTTGCGCCGATAGAGCTCCCAGAAATCGGCGTAGCCGGTGCGCCGCACCGCGGCCTGCACCGTGCCAGGGCCGGAGTTGTAGGCAGCCATAGCCAAATACCAGTCGCCGAACTGGTTGTAGAGATCTTTCAGATGGTGGGCGGCGGCACGGGTGGACTTTTCAGGGTCCTGGCGATCGTCGACCCACATATTGTGTGAGAGTCCATAACCGCGGGCGCGGCTGCCCATGAATTGCCAGATGCCGCGGGCGCCGACGCGCGAAACGGCTAACGGATGGAAGCCAGACTCGGCCTGCGCCAGATAAATCAGGTCCTGCGGTACGCCTTCCTCCTTGAGGATGGAAACCATCATGTCGTGATAGCGGCCGGAGCGGGAAAAGGCGTGCTCAAAAGTGCCTCGACCACGATTGGAGAAGTAGCTGATATAGCCCGCTACCTGATCGGTCATCATGAGCGGCAGATCGGAGCGGGTGGACTTGATCTCAGCCTGCGCTTTGGCCTTCACATTGGGATCGGCGGACGGGGTGATGCCATTGGTCTCGTCGATGGGCGCGGGCTCGGATTTTTGCTGCGCCTCAGACTCGGCGCCGAGTCCACCGATGTCGAGCTGATTGACCCCGGCGACGATGCGGTCGAATTCTTTTTGCAGGCGCTCGTCGGAGCGGACATCAAGGTTGCTGCCTAGCAAAGCGTTGAAGGCATTGTCGAAATTCTGTTTGGCGGCTTCGGTGAGACCAGCGTGATAGTTAGCCAAACCTGCCTGATATTCCTTCTCCACCCGAACCACGAGATCACCGATCAAGTCGGCGGCTGCTCCTGATTGCGACGAAGGATTAACTTCCGGCGACTGCTGACTCTTCGGGAGCGGGATCGAAGTCGCGGCCGGCTGAGACGTGGAGGGAGCCGGCTGCGCACTCTGGGTTGAAGGCAGCGCGGACGCTCTCAGTGACGGCGCCGACGCTGGAGGCAAAAGCGAAACCGGTTTTTGCGCAGTCTGGCAGGACGAAGCTGCCAAGGTCAGGGAGGCCAGAAACGCGGTCCGGACATAAAGGTCTGCAACTCGCATATTTCTCTTATTTTTCTATTAGATGCGCGTGCTCTCCTAGTGCAGAACTCCGCTGGATTGTAATCAAAATCGTACCCGGCACTCCGCCAATGGTCAACGCTGAAAAGGCCCGGCGCAGGTTACTTTCGGCATCGGACCGTTTGTTACCGGGTCCCGTTACTCAGACGGCAGAACGGCGGCAAAGGTTTGATTCGGTCTTTTGAATCGGCATTCGACTCCGCTCTGACTTCACCCGAACGCGTTCATACGCGCCAGTAGTCGGGGCGCCAGTTTTGAATTGACTTCTTGATGTCGGTCCGTGACAGATTTTGACTAAGGGCCTGCTCGCACAGCCCAGGCAATTCCGCGTCGGGTGCGAAGCGCAAGCCGATAAGTTGAGTTTCGGTTAACTCCGGAATGCGGGAGCGCAGCGGCTCGGAGAGAACAGTAGCCAGGCGGAGCCGTTCCTCCAGGCGAATCACGCGATCCTGCACTCTGAGCGAGTACGTCCGAGTCTTGATTGCGACAACGGTTGCAGCGCTCAGCACCACGAATGCCACCGCCGACGGCACTCCGGGGTGGCGTATGAAGTGGATCACGGACCAGATCACGCTCAGACCAAATATTGGGAGCACGAAGAACTGATGCAGCGGATCAACTCGCCCATGATTGGCGAACGTCTGGGGTTTCTTTTCAGCCATGATGTCTCCTAAGCGCGGCCCGGGGTGGATCAACATGTGAGTGGGCTTGCGCGGGACGTGCAAGTGTAACAAAATCCCCCCGCAAATGGTGTCGCCCGGACTGTATAATCGCGCACCGATGTCCCTCACTCCGGGAACCAGACTTGGTCCTTACGAGATCGTCGCTCCTGCCGGACGGACACTACATGAATCGATAAAACCATGAAAGCCATTCAAGTGAAGCAGGTTGGTGGACCGGAGGCCATGGAACTGGTGGAATTGCCGGTCCCGCAGCCGAAGGCGAATGAAGCGGTGGTGAAAGTTGCCGCTTCGGGCGTGAATTTTGTCGACGTCTATTTTCGAGAGGGCCGGTACAAAGCGCCGCTGCCTCTTGTTCCGGGACAAGAGGGTGCGGGCACGGTCACAGCTGTTGGTACCGATGTCAAGTCAGTGAAGGTTGGCGATCGCGTAGCCTGGGCCGGCTTGCTGGGTTCTTGTGCGGAGTATGCCTTCGTGCCTGCTGACCGATTGGTCCCGATCCCAGCGGGCGTGACCGATCAACAGGCTGCCGCCGCGATGCTGCAGGGCATGACCGCGCACTACTTGTTGCACGACACCTATCCGTTAAAAAGAGGCGAGACAACTTTGGTGCACGCGGCGGCGGGGGGCGTGGGTTTGCTGTTGACGCAGATGGCGCACAATATTGGGGCGCGAGTAATCGCGACGGTCTCGACGGAAGAGAAGGCAAAGCTGGCGCGCGAGGCTGGCGCGGACGACGTCATTCTCTACACGCAAGCAGATTTCGAGGCGGAGACGAAAAAGCTCACCGACGGAAAGGGAGTTGACGTCGTATATGACTCGGTGGGCAAGACGACTTTCGAGAAGGGGCTGAACATTCTGCGTCCGCGCCGGATGATGGTGCTCTTCGGCGGTTCGAGTGGGGCCGTCGCTCCCTTTGATTTAATTGCCTTGTCGCAGAAGGGCTCGCTGTATGTCACCCGCCCTTCGCTGCATCATTACATCGCAACCCGCGAGGAATTGCTGGCGCGGTCGAGCTCGGTATTTGGCATGATTACGGCGGGCAAACTCAAGCTGCGGATCGAGCACACCTATCCGCTGGCCGAAGCGCAACGGGCTCACCGCGACCTGGAAGGAAGAAAGACGACCGGGAAGCTGCTGCTGATACCCTGATGCCTACGAATGTGATGGCTACAATCAACATGAAGGCAATCCTAGTCAGCCGGGCCGGCGGGCCAGACGTACTGGAGATTGCGGAACTCCCGGTGCCCCTGCCGAAGGGGAATGAGGCGGTAGTGAAGGTGGCCGCTGCCGGCGTGAACTCGATTGACCTGTACTTCCGCGACGGACGCTTCAAGACTCCGCTGCCGTTCGTGCCCGGACAGGAGGGCGCGGGCGTGGTCACGACGGTCGGCTCAGAAGCGAAATCGGTGAAGGTCGGCGACCGCGTAGCGTGGAGCGGAACGCTCGGGTCATACGCCGAGTATGTAACCGCGTCCGCGGCGACGCTGGTCCCGGTGCCACAGGGCGTGAGCGACCAGGACGCGGCCGGCGCAATGTTGCAGGGCCTTACCGCACACTATTTGTGTCACGATGCCTATCGGTTGAAGGCAGGAGACACGGCGCTGGTGCTGTCGGCCGCGGGCGGAGTAGGACTGCTGCTGGTGCAGATGGCACGGCAAATCGGTGCGCGAGTGATCGGCACGGTCTCGAACGACGAGAAAGCCGACTTGGCCCGTGCGGCGGGTGCTGATGAAGTGATCATTTATACGAAAACAGATTTCGAAGCCGAGACCAAGCGGCTGACGGACGGCAAAGGCGTGAATGTGGTCTACGACGGAGTCGGCAAGGCCACCTTTGAAAGGAGCCTGAACGTACTTCGGCTACGGGGCATGGTCGTACTCTACGGAGCGTCCAGTGGCCCGGTGCCGCCAGTAGATCCGGCAACGCTCTCGGAAAAAGGATCGCTATACATGGCGCGTACCACGCTGGCTCACTTTACCGCCACCAGAGATGAGTTGGTGGCACGGTCTGGTGCGGTATTCGGCATGATCGCAGCAGAAAAGCTCAAGCTGCGAATTGCGAAGACGTATCCGCTGGCCGAGGCGCCCCAGGCCCATCGCGATCTGGAAGCGCGGACGATGACGGGGAAGCTCCTGCTGATTCCGTAATGGTTTGTGTGGCGCGGACCTGTCCTGAGCGGAGTCGAAGGAACTCAGCCCGCGAAATGCGTGCGCCGAAGAAGCACTGGCGGGCACACCCTCGGACCGCCATGGGGACTTAAGACAACTTCCCGCTTCGTCAATGATTCGCAGATCGGAGTCAAAGGCCGCGGGAAAGGCTGCCCGCGCCACACGTGCGGAGAGGGGGTGTCACACGATGCGGAGTTTGGGGAAATCCTGAGTGTACCGCTTGGCATCAAGGGTCATCAGCCGATCGGCGCGGAACAGCGCGTGTGAGGCGATAATGAAATCGACCAGGAGACGTTTTGGCGCGTCACCCGCCGAACGCCGTCGCCGCTGCGCATAGGCTGCAAAGCTTTTTGCAGCTTGCCGCCAGACAAATTCCTCAAGATTAAAGTCGACGACGATGCCCGTTTCCGCCAGAAAATCTTCTACAAAGTGCTGGGTTGCTTTGGGATGCGCAAGCAGTTCCGCGAAGACTGGGGCGCATACAACCAGTCCTCCCTGGGCATGTGCTTCCGCGAGTTCCGCTGCAATGCGCGCAGCGAGCGGCTCAGCCGACCAGAGAGCCGAGAGAACGTTGGTGTCGATCGCGGTCCTCATTTGCGGCGGCGCTCTTCGCTTCGCAAGTCTTCCACCCAGGCGTTGATTTCTTTTTCTCCTCCAGGAAACGTCGCCAAGGCTCCTTTGTACCGTTCGAATGGATTCTGCATGGATCGTGCCGGCCGAATAACTGTGCGTCCACCTTCCATGACGAACTCAACGCGATCGCCGGTCGCAAGGCCTAGACGGCTGCGGATCTCTTGGGGGACGGTAATTTGGCCTTTGCTGCTGATTGTGCTGGAGTTTTTCATCTTTACCATTAATCCCTACAGTAAAGATATACATCTTTACTTATAGAGTCAATATTGGTATCGTGTGGCGCGGGCACTCCCGCCCGCGAAAATGCGTGCAGCAAAAGTAAAGCCTGCGGGACATGCAATACTCAAGTGGCGAAAGAACAACAGACCCGCCACAAGCAGGAGAGATTCCCGAAGGGGTTCACCAGCAACCACAAATCAAGGTTCAAAAGCCGCGGGCAAGAGTGCCCACGCCACACGACCTATTTCTTGCGCAAGTAGTGCTTTGCGTACGCCGGAACCTCTCGCCCGGGATCAAGCATGGGATCGTCGATGGGCGCGCCTGCCGTCATCTCTAGCGGAACTACTCCGGCCCAGGTGGGAAATGCGTAGTCTGACTCATCATCGATGGGCGGGCCCATGCGCACTTTCGCCGAAAACTCTTCTATCGGCACCCGCAGAATTGAAGTTGCTTTGAGCTCCCGCTCATTGGGCTGACGCGAGTCGTCCCATCGTCCCGGCAGGATGTGCTCGGACAGCGCGTGCAGTGCCTCAATCTTTTCTTCCGGATTATCCACCAACGTTGCCTTCCCCAAAATTACCACCGACCGATAATTCATGGAGTGGTTGAAAATCGAGCGGGCGAACACCAGTCCGTCGAGCAAGGTGACGGTAATGCAGACGGGCACTGCATCCTTCAAGTTTCGAAGCATGCGGCTTGCTGCCGAGCCGTGGATGTAGAGGCTATCGTCCTTGCGGCCATAAGAAGTAGGAATCACGAAGGGCTGACCGTCGACGACGAATCCGACGTGACAAAGAAAAGCTTCGTCAAGAATGCGGTACGCAGCGTCGCGATCGTAGACCGCGCGATCGGCTTCGCGAACCACACGGGTCCGCGGCGTGGGCGTATGAGGTTGAGACATGGAAAGGGAACTCCGGGCAAGCGCCAAGGATGGATGAAGAAAGAGTGTAACAGGAGAATTCGCCGGATGTTTTCCCGGTCCTATGTTCCCCCGCGAGTTCGCGAATCAGCGGCTCACCCCAGCCATTGCGGGTTGCGATAGGTGCCGTCGAAATCGTGGCTGATCTTATAGCGTTCGAATTCTCCCTTGCCGGCGGCGGGCGCAGTCTTAGCGAGCAAACTAGCTACCTCGCCCTGATTCATCGGACGGAAGCTGCGCGCCGCATCCAGGGCCTGCTGCAGAATATTCATCGAGTCACAACCGGTGATGACCACGCTGGTCGGCAGGTTCATCGAATAGTGCAGACACTCGACCGGCGTTGCAGTCTTGCTCTTGAGAATGATCTTGTCGCCCATCGGCTTCATGCCGAGAACGCCGATGTCATGCTGCACCAGCACGGGAAGTACTTTCTTTTCGAAGCTGTCGTAATGAGCGTCCATCACATTGAGTGGCATCTGCACAGCATCAAATGTGAACTGGTGGGCGAACGCCGTGTTCAGCATCTTGAGATGAATATCCGGACTCTTGTGTCCGGTGAAGCCGATGAAGCGGATTTTTCCTTGCTTCTTGGCTTCGAGGACTGCTTCCATGCCGCCGCCCGTCGCGAATATCCGGTCAGGGTCGGTGTCGCGAATGACTTCGTGAAATTGCAGCAAGTCGATGCGATCGGTCTGCAGTCGGTGCAGGGATTCGTCAATCTGCTGGGCTGCAGCCTTCTTTGTGCGGCCGTCGATCTTCGTCATGAGGAACGCTTTCTGCCGGTAGCCGTCTCGCAGCGCCTTCCCCATGCGAATCTCGCTCTGGCCGTCGTTATAGTCCCAGCAGTTATCGAGGAAATTTACCCCGCTGTCGAGCGCCATGCGGATGATACGAAGGCTCTCGGCTTCATCGGGCACGCCCAGGTGGTACCCACCAATCCCGATGATGGATACCTTCTCCCCTGTGCGGCCCAGGGTTCGCTGGGGTATAGGAGCGTCGGCGGCGTGGGCGAATTTCTTGCTCAGGGATGTCATGACAGTGGTCGCGGCTGCGGTTTTAATAAAACGTCTGCGATCCATAAAACGCAACTCCTGAGTATTGAGAGTCAGAGGGGCATGCGGGAGTTGCAAACAAATTTTGTGCTTAATTACACGAAGGCGAATTCGTCGAATGCGGGTGTGCCTCGTCTGGATTCGACTACAGCTTGAATCCAGACGAGCACACGGGCAGATCGCTACCAGTTCAACTTCATGGCGAACTGGAACTGGCGCATGTCGTAGGCAGAAGTCGCCTGCCCGGCGTTGGTGAACAGCGGGCTGACCGCTGCAATGTTTACCTTGTTGGCGATGTTGAAGATGTCGGCGATCAACTCCGTGTTGAAGCGCTCGCCGAAGTAGATGCGCTTGGAGACACGCAGGTCATTGAACACCGTCCAGGGCGAGATGCCGGCGTTGCGGCCCAGGCTGCCATCGAGCGAGAGCAGGGTCCCATTGAAATCGGCGGGACAGACTTCCTGCAGAACTCCGGTTGGCGAATATTTGGATTTCACCGCGGTGCCACAGGCAGGATTGACGAAGGTATTAGGGCGGCTGGTCAAGGAAGACAACTGCAAGTTGTCACCGTTACCTGTGATGATGTTAAACGGCCGTCCAGAACCGAATTCAATCAAGGGCGCAAAGGTCCAGTCGCTGAGGAACTTCCCGGCGAATCCGCCGCCGGAAAGTTTTCCGGTCTGGTAGACGCCGCTGAAGACGAAGCGGTGGCGTTGATCGAAGAGCGAAGTTGATCGATCGCGTCCGGGAAAGTAACTGTCCTGTGGCGTGAGCGTGGACTGCAGGTCCGTGGAGTCGTCAATGGCATGCGACCAGGTATAGGAGGCGAGGAATTCGTAGTGCTTGCCGAATCGCTTCCGCAGATTGGTGGTGAACCCATGATAGATGGAACTGCCGTTGGAATAATTTGCATCCATATCTCCGAAGGGGATGCAGTTGCTAAGGCCGACCGCGGGATTGCAGTTTGCATTGAGACCTTCGGCTTGCAGCACCTGGTTGGCCAGAGAGACGCAGGCGGCACCGCCGGTGGCGAGGTAACCCAGAGCGATCGAGGGGTTAAGTCCACCGGGGCGGAAAAAATTCGTCAAAGCGGCTGGCACGTAGGCTTGCCCAGTAGGAAGAACCCCGCAAGGAGGAAAAGCCTTCGACGTGCCGACCAGGAAAGGACTGGTCGGATACTCCGGATTACCGGGCTTAATTCCAAATGTCTTAGCTGCGGCTTGCGCGACCAGGAGGTTGTTGATCATCAGGTCGCCGCGAATCGTGTTGGCATTGATGGGACGATTGAGGTGACGTCCGCCGTTGTAGTTGTACGCCAGGCTGAGAGCAAAGCCGCCGCCAAAATCATGTTCCACCGTGAGGTTCGCCTGCTGGGAGTACGCATACACGAAGTTTCTGGATTGGGGATAGCCAAAAGGCTGAAAGACCAGCGGAAGGAACGTCGATGGGTTCAGGTAATTCTGGTTGATGAACTCCGACTGCGGGAAGTTGAGCGCCTGGAATCGCTGCTGGTCGGCGAGGTAACCGAGTCCGCTGGCAACCGCGGGATTCGCTGAAACAGCGCAAGGCCCTGAGGTCGAGTTAATGGGCAACCCCTGGAAAATCGGAATGGCATTGAGATTGGCAGGATTGCCGAAGCCAGAGGAATTGCTGCACAGGGAAGTCCCAGGGAACGCGAGTTGTCCGCTGGTGGATCCGTCCGAAGCGTCGCCGAGAAAATAGAGGCCGAGCAGCGGATGATCATAGAAGAGGCCATACGACGCCCGGACGACGTTCTTGCCATCGCCCTTTGGATCCCACGCTAAGCCGACACGCGGCTGGAAATTATTTTTGTCGGTCTGGATTCCCTTCTGCAGTCCAAGGAACTTGTACCCGGCTTGAGCCAGTGCGCTCGGCTGCGTGAACTTCGGGGGGATCTCGACGTCATAGCGTAGACCGAAGTTGAGCGTGATGTTGGGACGGATGTGCCAGGCGTCTTGCCAGAAAGCTCCAATCGGAATGTTCTTGAAGGAATCGTTGGGCTTGCCGATGCCCTGAATGAAATCGCCCGGCAGGCCTGCGCCGTAGGCCTGAACGGCTGACAGCGGGCTGAAATCAGGCAAGCTCTTCGGAGCGGGATTTACGAACCCGAGATTTGCGGCGCTGAAGCTGCCAAAATCGTAAACTCCGCCATAGTTGACTGTGAACACGGCGGTGAGCGGAATGTAGTTGACGTCTCCCCCGAACTTGGTGTCATGGTGGCCGACGGTCCATGAGAAATTATCGGTGAACTGGTAGCGTTGCTCGACGCGCTGGATGTAGGAATACGGCTCGCGTCCAAAGTAGGCGAAGCCGGGAATATTCACCGCGGGATCGGAACCCGCGGGAATCTTCGTGTTGTAGAAGTACGACAGCCCGCGCCGCGCGTACTGGAAGCGGAATTCGTTCACCTTGTTGTTGCCGATCGTCAAAGTGTCCTGGGCAGTGCCGGCAACGTCACGATAGGTTTGCTGCGAGGTTCGGGAATAGGCGTTCTGGCCGAAGGGCTGGTCCTGACCGCCGACTTCGATTCCGGTGATCGTGCTGGGGCTGACATTGATGCGCAGCATCAGGCGATTGCTGTTGCTGATGTTGTGGTCGATGCGCACGGAGTAGAGGCTGGTCCCTTCAAAGATAGGGAAGTTTCCCATCTGCGAAGCTAGCGTCAGATAGGAAGCTGGCACCGGCGCACATGGTCCCGGAGGAGCGCAGGTAGTGGGGAAACCAGACCAATTAGAGAGGAATCCGCCCGTTGATCCCTGCACCAGCGATGTCGGCGATGCGCCATTCACCGCCTGCCCGGAGGACGCTCCCAGCAGGGCGGCGTACTGTCCCACTTCCTGCAAGTACTGAGGACTTACTTGTTCGGTACCGGTAACAGCCGGATTGGTGAGAAACGATATTTGGTCGGGCGTCAGTTGCAGCATTCCGAAAGGCAGGCCCACCAGCGTAGTGTCGAACGGGACGAGCCCGAAATTGTTCTGTCCGATGCTGGAGAACCCCGTCTCGTGTCGGCGCGTGATCTCATACGCGAAGTAAAAGTAAGTCTTGTCTCTCTTGATCGGTCCGCCGAACGCTGCCCCTGCCTGCACGCGCGTGTAAGCGGGATTGGGCACCGTGCTGAAGGGATTCACCGCCTGGAAGTTGCGATTGCGCAGGAAGCCGAAAACGTCCCCGTGAAAATCATTCGAGCCCGAGCGCGTAATGATGTTCACCACGCCGCCGGAGGCGCGGCCATATTCCGCCGCGTAACTGTTGGTGATGATCTGGAACTCCTGCACCGCCTCCTGTGAAACGGTCGAACGCACGCCGTTGACGGAATTGTCGGTCGCATCGGCGCCGTCCACATTCACCAGATTCGAGCGCGCACGCTGGCCGCTCATATTCAACCCTGAAGTCGGCGCTGCGCCCGTGTTGGGCGCATTGTCGCGGACGACTTGAGAATCCGTCAGCGTGAAATTGATGTAGTTGCGGCCATTGATGGGCAGATTGTCGATGCGCCGCTGGCCGATGGTGTCAGTCGTCGAACTGCGCGAGGTTTCCACCAGTTCGGCCTGCGATGTGACCGTGACCACCTGCGTTGTCGTCGCCAGCGAAAGTGTCACCTGGAGTTCGGCCAATTCGCCCACCGTGATACTCACGCCCGTGTTCTCAACGTTGGCGAAGCCGGCGGCCTGGACAGTCACAGAGTAAGTGCCCGGTGGCAGCAAGCGAGCGCTGTATCCGCCCTCGCCGTCGCTGGTGGCAGCGCGCTCCACCCCTTTCGCGGTATCGCGCACACTCACCGCCGCATTGGTGACGAGACCGCCCTTTGGATCCTTCACCGTGACGTGCAGATCGCCCGTGGCGACGCCGCCCTGGGCCAACGCGATGGCGGAGAGTAATAGGAAGCACAAACCTGCTGAAACACATTTGATCGCGCGGGTCATATGAGAATCTCCCTTACACTCGCCCCGGGGCGAGTTGGACGGCGTAACTTCTCCAACGGCAGATTGCCGATGTGCACACAGAAGATATTTGGGGGCTTGGGTCCCGCAGGTTTTTATATCAGAACGTGCCGCGAAAACAAGCGGAATGCACAGGGGTAGTGCCCGAGTTACTCTTATTGGGGCCTTACGACGAATTTATAGCGCTCAGCAGTCAGCATTTTAGCCCAGGCTTCTTGAGGGCTGAGTGCTGAATGCTTCCTTACGCCATCTCCGTTCCTAATGCGCCGCCAGACGGACGGGAACGGCTGGGTTTTGCAGCCGGCCAAGAAGCATTGCCGAACTGCTCAGGCGTCCGTACCCATCGATGACAGGCGCTGCCGCCAAGCCGGAGTTCGGCCAGGCGAGCGCCATGTGAATTCCAATGAGCGCGAAGGTTGCATTGCGACGCAGCGTGAGCGCGTCGTTGACGAGTGCTCGTGCCGCGTCAGCGATTCTGGGATCGCCGGCGGACAAAGCGGATTCTCCAATGCGCACCAGCACGGCCGCGTTTCTTCCTGCCGCCCGCACGTACGCAGAAGTGGCGCGCAGGCGTGCACGCCTCACTTGGCGGAAGTGCGAAGCTGGCAAACGGCGGCGCAAGTAGTCGTCCTCCATGGGATTGATAAGATTGCGAAAGGCTTCTACATCGATGGGCTGGATCTGTGCGGGCAGATTCGCACCCACGGAGATTTGCAGGCTTCGCGAAACGGCGATCCGCAGAATGAGAACCAGCGATAGGAAAGCAGCGATAACGATTACGATTGCAAGAGTCATTGTTGTAGCAGACGCTCCAGTTCCCGGTTCCAAATTTCGAGATTGTGCTCGGGGAGTGGAACCGCAGACTTCGTGCGTTTTCTTTCGGGGACCAGGAGATAGTAAAACCAGACCAGAACGCAGACGTGATAAGTGGCCATGTTTAACATATCGAGAAGGTGACGTTTATCACTCAGGCCGCCGTTAGCCATAACGGCCCAGGTGGCGAGATGCTCGCAGGACGAGATGCCAAGACCTAGTGCAATTCCGAACGCAAAATTGTTCCAGGACAGCTTGAAGTACGCGGCGAAGAGGAAGAGAGAAAGAACCAGACCGGACAGTACTATATACAGCGTTTGTTGCAGGATATGCGAGCGCGAGATTATCGCATTTTGCGGATTATCGATGGGAGCATAGGCAGCTGCCAGCGTGGCGAGCAGCACCAGAACTACACCGGCCCCTCTGATTAGTTGGTTGCCAAGCTTTGCTACCGCCGGCCAAGGCCGAAGGAGGTGAAGAGCCAACTCTCCAATCAAGGTGAAGGTGATCAACCCCTCGATAATCAGGCCGACACAGAAAGCGCGCCAGAAGGTTTCGCCGCTGACAGAAGGCAAAACGTCCATACCGTAAAGGGTGAATTCCTCAATTGCTTCGAAAATGGAGTACGCGAGAAAAACCGGAAAGAGTTTGTGAAGGCCACGACGGCAGAGGACTATGGCGAGAGCCAACTGCAGAACGTGAGGCGCGAGCCAGAGATAGTGCCAGAGGAATGAATGCGCCTGCAGCATAGCCGTAGCTCGGCACTATACCGCGACCAACTGCAGGCGGCAACATCGGAGTCGATTGTGTTCGCTTTTCGTAAGTTCAGCTTACGGCTTGCACATCGTGCCACCGCAACTTGTGCCGCCAACACCCTCGGCATAGGCAATGGTTGGAACGACGATAGTGTTCAGAAAAAGGACAGCTGCGGCAAGTACGAGCAGTACACGTTTCACGATTGTTTCTCCTTGTAACAGGGAATTGGGTCGTGATATTTTCATGAGCGCCGATAGGCGCGCAAAGAGTCGCCAAATCATTGATTGTTCGGAATTTGTAACAGAATGACACTGAAATCAGCTTTGCAGGATGTGAAGGAAACTACCCTGGCGGCAGTATCCGGATTATTGGGAAGGCTGGCCTATTTGGCCTCGTTGCGGCGGGGGCAAGACGGGTACCAGCATTGGGGCATGTCGCTGGTGCATGGGGCAGAGTCTTCCGATCGGGCCATGAAAACGGCCCATGCTGAAGTGATTGCCGATGTTTTGCGCGCCCCAATCGCATCACTGGTGGACGATTTGGAAGAATCCAGCCGGAACAGCGGGCTTTCTCCGCGCGCTTACGTCGAGGGGATGCACGGGCGAATCGAGGATTTACTGCCGGGAGCCCGCAAAGATTCGCCGGCGGCGAGTCATCTCAATTCAGTACTGGTTGCGCTTTCGAGCCTGGAGAAGACTCGAGGGCGCGCCACTCGGTCAACTTCATAGCGACCCCCACGACTTGCCCCAGCACCTCTGCATCTTGCGGATGCCGCAGGATGCGCACGGCAACCGGCGACAATGGATGCGGTTGAAGAATAAGTTCCTCGCGTCGCAAGCTGCACCAGCAGCAGGTATGCCCATCCCGGGTTTCCACGAAATAGATGGGACGCTCGTATTCCGACCGCCACGATCCTTCTACGACTTTATTCCGCGCTTCGTCGACCTGAATGAAGCTTCCGGGCGGCAGGATCGGGTACATGGTAAAGTCCTGATTGCCAATGTAGCCGTAGGTGAAATCGGTGACAGCGAATTGCGCGAGATAGGCGAACGGGACCATCCCCCACTGTTCGACCATTCGTCCTAGATTGGTGGTGCGGCGATCATCGAAGCCAGGATCCATGCGTAGCGGGACCTGCACCGACGACAAGCCGGCGAGAGCCTCCGAGATGTGCGATCGCGGAGGGGATACTAAGCCAAGATCGGCGGCCATATTGTTCATGTCGACGCCAAACCAGGACAACAACTCGCGCAGATCACGACGGTAAATGACCGAAAGCGTGTAAAGACGATAGATACTGGGGAGAATCGCTTTGGTCTCAATGTCGGACAAGCGGCTGGGAGGAACAGAAAATTCTTCGTTGCGATACTTATCCGCGATGCGTGCGCTTGAGGTCTCTACATCGCGCATCGTCAAGCCAAGTTTTTCGCGCAGGGTTCGAAGGCTCTTTCCGGCCGGGAGCATGAGCACGCCTCCAAGAAGTGTGGGACATCATATCAAAATGGGAACGTCGTATGGGTTGGGTTCCGAGATTTTTTGACACGCGAGTACATGTTACGTTTTCCGAACAACCATTACCCTTGTGCTATAGGCGTACTAAGCGGAATGCGCACAAGTGCGGCTCCTCGGCAGGGCTCTTTATTTTTCGTGTAACTTGTAGGTTTGTTCGGAATTCGTAACAAGAAAATCTGATTTTTAACTATTTCACTTTCCAGGACAACGTTTCATATTCAGATTTATCAGTCTCAAATCTTGGTTCCTTCCTGAGTTCCTTCCCTTCGCGTAACCCTCGAAAGAAAGAAATTGCCGTGAAACCCGAATGACATTTGTCACGTTGGCCGAGTGATGGATGGCACTGGTGCGCCGTCCCGCATTCCACGAGGATGCAATCGCTGAGCAAAAAATAAAGTGAAAGATTTTCGCGGGCCCTAGTTTGGCGGGAGAAATCAAGATGACTGCAACCATGGAGCAAACAAAAAGCCCACGAACGAGAGAGTCAGCCATAGCGGCGGCTAGTCTGGAAGAGGTGTGCAAGAACTACGGCGAGGTCCGGGCATTACGCAACGTGAACTTCACCGTGCGTACCGGGGAGGTTGTCGCGCTGCTGGGGCCGAACGGCGCGGGAAAGACCACCGCGGTGAAATTGCTGCTCGGGTTGATGCCACCCAATGCCGGCAAAGTACGCGTTCTGGGCGGGGACCCGACAAATCCTGAAAACCGGATGAGAACCGGTGCGATGTTGCAAGTTGGCCGCGTGCCCGAAACCTTGCGCGTGCGTGAACATATCGATCTGTTCTCCAGTTATTACCCAAAACCTTTGCCGCTTAAAAAGGTGGTGGTGGCCGCAGGGCTGGAGAAGTTTGTCGATCGCAAGTTCGGGGACCTTTCCGGTGGCCAGAGGCAGCGCGTGCTGTTTGCGCTGGCCATCTGCGGCGATCCGGATCTGCTTCTCCTAGACGAGCCGACTGTCGGGCTCGACGTGGAAGCCCGCCGTGGGCTCTGGGATGAAATTCGCAACTTGGTGGGACGAGGCAAGACCATAGTGTTGACCACGCACTATCTGGAAGAGGCGGATGCGCTGGCGGATCGAATCGCAGTCATCAATGAAGGCACAATCATCGCCGAAGGGACGCCAGCCGAAATCAAGAAGCAAACCAGTGGAAAGCGAATTCGCTGCGTCACCAGTGTTGGAGTCGCCGGCCTGCGACAGATTGCAGGCGTGACGGAAGTGAGAGAGGACCGTGAGGCAGTCGAGATACATGCCATCGAAGCTGAGCCGGTGGTTCGAGAGTTGCTGGCTCGCGATCCCAGGCTTTCCGGACTCGAGATTACAAGCGCCGGACTGGAAGAAGCATTCCTGGCTCTGACCCAGGACAATGGCCGCAATGGAAATCATGTGACCGGTTCATCGCACTAGTTCAGAGACACCGGTTCACTGATTGCCCGAGAAAAATTGGGGAGGGAAACATCATGAGCACTGCAGTAGCAGCACTAAGCCACCCGCCGATGGGACGTTCAGTGACTCACACCGCTACCATTTACTTGAAGGAAGCGAAGTATGAGTTTCTCAAAAATCTTCGTCTCCGTGTCTATACGGCGTCGGTCATCAGCTTCCCTCTTATGTTTTACGTGCTGTTCGGACTGGTGCTGAACTCCCGAGAGGCGATCGGCGGCACTGGGGTTCCAACCTATTTGATTGCAACCTACGGAACTTTCGGCGTAATGGGAGCTTCGTTATTCGGCACAGCGGCTGGTCTCGCTGCCGACCGCGGGTTGGGATGGCTGCAGTTGAAGCGCGCCAGTCCCATGCCGCCCTTCGCTTACTTCGCCGCGAAGGTGGTCATGAGCATGATTTTCAGTGGCATCGTCGTCGCGCTGCTTTTGCTGCTCGGTATCAGTTTTGGCGGAGTACGATTGCCACTCTTCCAAATGGCAAAGCTGTTGGGAACATTGGTGGCGGGCTCGCTTCCTTTCTCCGCTATGGGATTGGCCATCGGCTACTTTGCCGGGCCGAACTCGGCGCCTCCGACCATCAACTTGATTTATCTGCCAATGTCTTTCTGCAGCGGGCTTTGGGTGCCGTTTATGTTCCTCCCCAAAGTGGTGCGACAGATCGCACTGGCGCTGTCGCCATATCACCTGTCGCAACTTGCGTTGGGAATCGTCGGCGCGGGACGGCATGAGTCTGCGACAACGCATTGGGAAGTTCTGCTGGCATTCACGCTGATTTGCCTGGGCGTGGCACGCATCGGATTTCAACGCGATCAGGGAAAGCTGTACGGGTGAAGTATCCGAATAAGGTTGAACGAATACGAGCAAGAGTGCCGGAACAGCGATAAGGATTCAGTCCCGCACGGTGCGGGGCGCAGGAAAAGGAGTCGAGTATGAGCGCGGAATCGAAGAAGTCGATGGGTTGGACGATCGTCCTCATGGTCTTGGGAGTTGCGGCCCTCTGCGGCGGTCCCGGATGGCTCGCAATCCTGATTCCTGCGGCGTTGCTGGTATGGTACGGGGTAGGACCTGTGTTGCGGAGCGGCCGGAATTGACCTCAGGGTGAGAATAGAAGAGATGCCATACCTTGGTTCACGTCAGTTGGATGAGGATCCCCCAACCGGGAATCGGCGGATGAGATTGAGGCCGTTGAGCTCGATACTCAGGGACAGGGATCACGGATGGGGTCCCTTGCTCTGGGTCCTCTATCTTGGTTTCTTCTTCGTTCAACCAATCGTAGATCACGTCAGCCTCAGGCAATGGCTCTTTGATGGCCTCGGCGCGGCGATATTTCTTATTCTTTACTGGGGAATGTTCCTGCTAGAGCGGCCTCGGGGCCTCGTTCACATCGGTGGCATGGTGCTACTGGGGGTTGTGTTCTTTCCCTTCAACAGTGGCGCCTGCACGTTCTTCATCTTCGCGGCGGCCATGGTCCCGTTTTCGGTTGAGACCCAGGCGCGGGCAATCGCAGGCCTGCTCACCATTGCTGGCATTGGCGCCATCGAGGCATTTCTTCTCCACGCGAGGGGGTGGGGGTTTTTTTATGCGGCGATTTTCCCCTTGTTGATCGGCAGCGGCAATGTCTTCTTCGCCGAGCGCAACCGCATGAACCGGAAACTGCGCAAGGCCAATGAAGAAATCGAACATCTCGCCAAAGTCGCCGAGCGGGAGCGCATTGCCCGCGATCTGCACGACGTGCTGGGGCACACTTTGTCGGTAATCACACTGAAGTCGGAACTCGCGGGCAAGCTGATGGATCGCGATCCTCAGCGGGCGGCGAAGGAAATTGGGGAAGTGGAGCAGATCTCGCGGCAGGCTCTCTCCGACGTGCGAGATGCGATCCGCGGCTACCGTTCGCAGGGACTCGCGGCCGAATTGGCCCAGGCGAAGTCGACACTGGAAACTGCGGGCTTGACCGTGCAATGCGATGCGGCCACGACGCTGAAACTTCCCGCAGTGCAGGAGAGTGTACTCTCGCTGGCCGTGCGTGAGGCCGTCACTAACGTCGTGCGGCACGCGCAAGCACATACATGCCGGCTCCGGCTCGAGCAACAGAATGGATCTTGCTGCTTGCAAATTCAGGATGACGGCCGGGGTGGTTTTAACGCAGAGGGCAACGGCCTACGTGGCATGCGCGAACGAGTGGAGATGCTCGGCGGCACGCTCAACCGCAACACGGAGGCAGGGACCACTCTAACCATCACGTTGCCGCTGAAGGAAGTGCCAAGGCCGGTGAAGCTGGAGGCAGAGGGCCGCTCCAATTGAATCCTCCCGTAAAAGACGGACGCAAGACCATTCGCGTGGTTCTTGCGGAAGATCAGGGTATGGTTCTCGGCGCGCTGGCCGCTCTGCTTGAAATCGAGGGCGACATCTCGGTGGTCGCTCAGGCGCGCAACGGGAAGGAAGCCCTCGACGCCGTACTGGCGCAGAAGCCCGACGTTTTTATTACCGACATTGAAATGCCGCACATGAGCGGCCTCGACGTCGCGGCAGAGCTCAAGCGGCGGAAGACGGGCACGCGCATCATCATCGTCACAACTTTTGCGCGAACCGGATATTTGCGGCGCGCGCTGGAAGCGGGAGCGCTGGGATATCTCCTGAAGGACATGCGCGCCGAGGAGCTTGCCGATGCGGTACGGCGAGTGCGCCAGGGGCTGCGTGTAATCCACCCCGAACTGGCGACCGAGGCGTGGGGTGAGATGGATCCGCTGACCGATCGCGAACGTCAAGTGCTGCGCCTTGCGGGCGAGGGCATGGCGAGCTGCGATATTGCCGCCGAGTTAGGACTCTCCGACGGCACCGTGCGAAATTATCTTTCCGAAGCCATCAGCAAACTGGGAGCCGGCAACCGC
>Ga0209488_10000079_pt1 | contig 69395 bp, 57 predicted proteins | sample Rivendell_Oct201_8_FD_188349 | JGI IMG/M metagenome (GOLD analysis project Ga0209488, IMG submission 188349) | Vadose zone soil microbial communities from the Eel River Critical Zone Observatory, Northern California, USA -... | ecosystem: Environmental > Terrestrial > Soil > Vadose zone >...
GTCGCTTTCGATGCTCCTGTCGACGATGAAGATCGAGCCGACGTCGCCTTTGTTCAAAAACAGCTGGACGATGCTTTCCCATTTATTCAATCCGGCTCGACGATCATGATTTCATCCCAGGTTCCCGTCGGTTTCACCGACGATCTGCGGCGTCGCTGGCAGGAGCGGGACTCCCGCAAAGAGCTTGTATATTGTTACTCCCCTGAAAACCTGCGGCTCGGAAAAGCGCTCAAGAGTTTTCGAGCGGAAGACCGAATTGTTGTTGGGCTGGATGGCGAACGAGGCCGTGAATTGATTCAGAGCATACTGAGCAAGTTCTGCCCGCATTTGGAATGGATGTCCGTAAAATCTGCCGAGATGACCAAGCATGCGTTGAATTCGTTTCTCGCCGTTTCCGTGGCGATGACCAATGAGATCGCTCGAATTTGCGAGCGTACCGGAGCCGACGCAAAGGAAGTGGAACGCGGCCTGAAGAGTGAAAGCCGGATTGGTCGTGGAGCGTATGTGAGTCCGGGCGGCCCCTTCGCCGGCGGAACGCTCGCACGCGACCTGCGTTTCCTCGTTCAGCTCGGCTCAGAACGCGGAGTGGCGACGCCGCTGCTTTCCGGTGCGTTGACGAGCAATGATCTGCACAAAAATTGGGCCCGAGATGCCGCGGCACGAATGCTCAAGGAAGTTCCGGCACCGGCGCGCGTGGCCGTGCTCGGATTGACCTACAAACCTGGGACCGACACGCTGCGCCGTTCCGAGGCCGTGAACTTCGGGTTGTGGCTGGCAGGGCAGGGAATCGAAGTGGTTTGCCATGATCCGGTTGTCAATCAGTTTCCGGACGGAATCGCCGGGAAACTTCATCTGACGAACAATTTAAAGGATGCGATTGCAGGTTCGGATCTTGTGGTCGTATCCACCGGATGGCCTGTCTATCGCGAAACGATCCGGCCGGAGTTTCTCAAACAAAACATGCGGCGAGTCGCGGTCATCGACCAGAACCGATACCTGTCGGCGGAACTGGAAGGCGTGCCTGGAATTCTCTATGTCGCCGTGGGTAAGCCCGGGAATCAGACGCTATGAAACTGAAAAATCGAGTCGCCGTTATCACCGGAGCGAACCGAGGTCTTGGCGAAGTAATTGCGCGGACGTTCGCCGAAGAAGGAGCGGGATTGGTGCTCGCCGCACGCGATGGGGAACTCATGCAGCGCGTCGCACAGAGTCTTCCGCACGCCGGCGATCAAAGAGTGGAGTGGTTGCAGGCCGACGTTTCCGTCTCGCGAGACATCGAAGCCATTCGCGAACGCGCGATCGCATCCTTTGGCCGTGTCGACATCCTCGTGAATAACGCAGGGGTGTATGGTCCGATCGGATCGTTTGAAGATGCGGACTGGCAGGAGTGGGTTGCGGCTTTCAACGTGAACCTTATGGGAACGGTATTGATGTCGCGTGCGATTGTTCCTCTCATGAAGCAACAGCAGTACGGGAAAATCATCAACCTGTCGGGAGGAGGGGCCACGGCTCCCCTGCCCAGATTCTCCGCATATGCCGCATCTAAGGCCGCAGTCGTGCGCTTTACCGAAACGATCGCGGAGGAGCTTGCCGCCAGCCACATCGATGTGAATGCCATTGCTCCGGGAGCCCTCAATACGCGGTTTCTGGATCAGGTGTTGGAGGCCGGACCCGATCGCACTGGCGACGAGTTCTACCAACGTTCGCTGAAACAGCGGGACGAAGGGGGGGCTCCGTTGAAATTGGCCGCAGAGCTTGCGGTGTTCCTTGCATCCTCCCACAGCGACGGTATCAGCGGCAGACTGATCAGTGCCGTATGGGATGAGTGGCGACGCTTCCCGGAATGGCGCGAGCAAATTCGCAAGAGCGATGTGTTCACGCTTCGCCGCATCGTTCCGAAGGATCGCGGATGGGAGCAATCCCATTGAAAGTTGGAATCGTTGGCTGCGGGCTTGTCGGCAGCAAGCGGATGCAGGCTCTGGGTGCTAATCACCAGCTTGTCGCTGTCGCTGATATTGATTTGGGGCGGGCCGAACAAATGGCCTCGAAACATTCCGGGTGCGCTTCGTTCAAGGATTGGCGGGCCGTTGTGGATCACGCCGCATGCGACCTGATTATCGTGGCCACCACGAATGATCTCCTTGCGGAAGTGGCAACGGCAGCTGTTGAACGTCGCAAGCCCGTATTGATTGAAAAGCCTGCGGCGCGAAGCGCAAAGGAGCTCGAACCGTTGATTCAGATTGCTTCGAGTTGCGGTGTGCCCGTCAAGGTGGGTTTCAATCATCGATTCCATCCCGCGTTCATCAAGGCGCGACAGATCTGGGATTCCGGAGAGATAGGCGACTTGATGTACATTCGGGGCCGCTACGGACACGGCGGCCGTATCGGTTATGACAAAGAATGGCGCGCCGACCCGAGGATTGCGGGCGGAGGAGAGGTCCTGGATCAGGGAGTGCACCTGATTGACCTGTCGCGCTGGTTTGCGGGAGAGTTTTCTGAAATTGCGGGTCATGTAGGCACGTATTTCTGGGATATGACGGTAGAGGACAACGGATTCCTGATGCTGAAAACAGCGCGGCAACAAGTGGCATGGCTGCATGTGAGCTGCACCGAGTGGAAGAATCTCTTCAGTTTCGAAATCTTCGGGAGAAACGGCAAACTGCAGATTGATGGATTGGGCGGCAGCTACGGCACCGAGCGTCTCACCCACTACAAGATGTTGCCCCAAATGGGCCCGCCCGAAACGACGGCGTGGGATTTCCCAGGAACCGATAACAGCTGGCAACTGGAGTTGAACTACTTTGCCGAGTGCACCAGAAACGGCCGGGAGCCGCAGGGGAATCTCCGCGATGCTCACGCGGTCCTGAAGATCATCGACGCACTTTACAAGCGGGGAAATTCTCCAGAACAAGCTCTCGAAGCCTGAATCGTTTAAGGATGCAAGACCCCTACATCAGCATAGTTGGATCGATAAGCCCGTGGTAGCATACAAATCGCGTAAACATACGCCATCGTTGTACTAATCGAAATCGGATTTCGCGGAGGAGTTATGCCAGGTCACTACTTGCTAACAGACATGAGGAGCGAGCTCGAGGCTGTGGATTTAGCCTGGGACACTTTACTGGGTTTCGACGACGGTGCGACTGACCGAGCGCTCATCGAAACTATATTCGAAGCCTTGCGGCAGATAAGTAGTTCGTGGGTGCTCATCGGTCAGCAGCATATCGTGGATTATCTTGCGCGAATTGGAAACGGTGTGCTGACATTTGAGACGGTCGGTGTCGACGTTCAGGGACAACTCAGTGAATCGTCAAAGGATGAACTTGTGCGGCGGGCTCGACAGCACATCGCAGAACGCAATGCCAATGTCTTCTTGTGCCTGACGGATCGGTACGACGCACACAGTATCAAATCCGCCTTACCGCCGACTTCGTACATTCAAACATTCGACGTCCTGAAGGCACTCCTTGGCGAGCGAATCCCTTCATCGGCATGGCGGAAAAAATTTGACCACATCTATCCCATCGAACTTCCAAAAATTGAAATCCGTAAAGGATTGGATGTCCTTCTTCTCGATATGCCGGCGCGCTCTCTGGCTCAGCTGCCGATCGGGTTTGCCTATGTTTACAAGGCCATCCGGCAGACCAGTGTCAACCTCCAGGCAATCGACATTGACTTGGTTGCGTATCATCGGTACCACTCCAGACGCTGCATGAACCATATCGATCGGATAGAAAGTAATGGCATGCTGCATCCACAGGATCCGTGGCAGGCTGAGAATTACATTGTTTGGACCGACAAGGCTTTTGTTGATTACTTCTCAGACTTGCTCGATGAAGTGGTCGCAAAAATTGTCGAAGCGAAACCTAAAGCTGTTGGGTTTTCGCTGCACCAGACCAGCCACGTTTCCGTAAGCCGAGTTGTCGAACGGTTGCGTGAGTTGCTTCCGGACGTATGCATCATCGTTGGCGGCATGAGCTGTTATCAGTATTTTGTCGCACGGAGAATCTTTCCTCAAGCAGACTACGTTGTGGTTGGAGAGGCCGACACCGTGATCGGTTCCCTTGCTGAAGCGATTGCCAGAGGGGAGCGGCCTATCGACATTCCCGGCGTCGTATCGAAAGACGATACCGAAGATCGTACATTTGTCGGTGCGCCCTTGCCTCACAATCTCGACGTCGTCGGTGGACCCGACTACGGGTTCACCAATCTGGATTTCTACGTGAATTGGAATGGGTACCGGCTTATGCCCTTGGTGGGCAGCAGGGGTTGCGGATGGAGCCGCTGCACGTTCTGCGCGGAGCGGTTTAATTGGAGGGCGCGCACCCCAGAGACTGTGGCCGAAGAAATTGAATACTATACAACGCGCGGTTTTAAGGATTTCGTATTCAACGAGAGCGATTTCAATTCCAACCTCTCTTTTGTGCTCCGGCTATGCCAGGAAATTGTTCGTCGCGGCATTAAGGCCAATTTTACGGCACAGCTCCGAGTCGGCAAAGACTGCGATTTTCAGTACTACAAAGCGATGAAGGAGGCAGGGTTCTCCTGCCTGCGTTTTGGTGTGGATGCACTCTCGGAGAATACGCTGCTCCTGCAACGGAAGGGCTACACGAAGCAGATGGTAATGGATAACCTCAAACACTGCCACGACCTCGGCATCTATACCGAAATCAACGTGGTTGTGGGTGTGCCGGGCGAAACCGATGCGGACATTGAGGAGTCCGCGGATTTCATCATTCAAATGAAACCTTACATCGGAAGAGTAGCGTTCATTAATCCACTAATGCTTTTTGTCGGATCTGTTTATTACTTTGAGCCGGAACGCCACAAAATAAAATTTAATGGAGACAAAGAGGAGCTTTACAAACAGTACTTCGTTTCATTGCCGGACACCGCGTGGTATAGCGAGGAGCCGCACATCGATCACACGGTGCGTCGTGAGCGGTTCTTCCGGATTGTCGAACGTATGCATGACGTCGGCGTTCCTCTGGGTGCGTTCGCGAACTTTACAGCGGAATATCGCAAGAAGCACGGTGAAGACTCCAACACGCTCAGCCAAGCCAGGCTCACAAAAGTGACCGAAGCAGCTTTGTCTTCAGATGAATCGAGTCCTATCGAGAATGCAGAAGCCGGAGCGGTCCCAATGGACATCACTTCCCGGGCAGCGGAGTCACTTGCACCTCCGACGGCACCCGTCACCACTAATGAAGATAAGACGGAGTTCCAAAAGACGTTCTACGGTTCCTGGTCCGCAGCATTCCTCAGCGGCGATTCCTGGCGAGGGGACGTCGCAGTGGAGGCGCCACAACTACGTGTCGTTCGAGTTGACGGCGAATTCTATCTTGCTCAAGGTGGAGTGGTGAACAAAGCGGAGATCATCAAAGTCTATCCTGCGCCGGTGTTGTTGCGTTCCTACAAGGGGTACAACCTCGTGGGTTACAAGGATGAGATCCTTGGTGCGCCTATTGTCCTGGGACAGATCGACCTAACTCAGGATAGAGCCCGGAGTGATCTTCGTATTATCAAGGGTCGCTCCGAACCGGACGCCACATCTAAAATTGATTATGTCGTGGCCGCGGCAGACATGAGTGCACCGTTCCTCCGGGAACCCGCCAGTAACTCCGGCAAGTTCTTTGATGCTCCAGCCCTTCTGTACACATACGGAAAATATAATCTGGTGGGATACCGAGATCAAATTTGGGGTGCCCCCCTATCGCTTGGTTCCATCGACTTGACTCAGGTCTCGGTTCAGGCGGATCCGCGAATACTCCGAGGCCTGACGGAACGTGAAGTGAAAAATCAGATCGATTTGCTTGGGGCCGGACGTGGAGTCGCGTCCTCGGCAACGCCAGTTAGCAGCCGTCCTGCTCCCATGCCCGTGTTACCCAAGGTTCGAAAGGTGAATATGGGTGCCGGTGTTCTTCTCCGGTCGGGAAAGTGAGCCAGCGATGGGTTTTTTTCCAGTCGGCACATACGATCTGTTTCTGACCCACGCCTGGCATTACAACGATGATTGGCAGGGGATCGTCGCGATGCTGGACAATTACATTCCCGGCAAGTGGCGGAATTGGAGCCTTCCCTGGCACGACACTTCGATTGAGCGCCATACACCAGAGGGAAAAGCCGCGCTGGTAAAACTGCTGGAAGGACACATTGCGATGGCTTCCGCGATTCTGTTGTTGCCGGAAACGCGAAGTATGCCTGACGGCCAGATGTGGCTCGACAAACAGTTGGAAATCAGCGCTCATTTTTCGAAACCAGTAATTGGAATTCTGGCTCTGGATGCCCCTAAATTGGGGTTCTTCAATAGAAAATCAGGCTTTCCTGAAAATCTCGATCGACACGTGGATGAGCTTTCGGCAAGGAACGCCGCCGAAATCATCAAGGTAGTGGATCGCCTTTCTATCAGGACGACAGCATAGACACACCCGACATCAGGTTCTAGCACGCTGCTTCGATACGGATACATCAATGACGGTCCAACACGGATAGGCAATGACACATTCAACGCCAGGGACTATCGAAGAACCCGATCCCCGGTACTGGATGACTCACAGGTACGGTCTCTCCGAAGAGCGCTGGGAACGACTTCGGGACAGGGCATTCTGGATAACTGGCGCTGGGACTGGATTCGGATGGGCCATTGCTACTGCCTTGGCCTCATCGGGGGCCCAGGTATTTCTTACGGGCCGTCGGGAGACCAAGCTAAGAGCGGCAATTGAAGGCATGAATTCCCTCGGAATAGAAACGGAACGTTGTCACGCGGTAGCAGCCGACATTACGGATCCCGAACAGGTTGAAACTGCTTTTGGGCGTATTCAGGCTATTGGCTCCTCACTGCATGGACTTGTTAATAGTGCTGCGATACCTCAACGTACGCGATTTCCGTATCCACTCGAGCAAGAAGGCATCGACTGCTGGGACGAGATCATGCGCACTAATGTTCGAGCTCCCTGGTATGTTACGCGGACTGCTCTGCCTTTTATGTTGGCGGGTGACGAAGTGCGAACGCTTCTTATGACGTCCGGGGCCGGTTGGGCTTTCGCTTCCGGCTTTGGGCAGTACAATGTCAGTAAAGCGGCACTGAATAGTTTGACAGCATCTTTAGCGGAGGAGTGCGCCACTCATTACCCTCTGGCGGATATTCAAATCAATGGCCTCGATCCCGGCCAAGCCCGGACCGAAATGAATCAAGGAAGCAATCGGAGCCCTTTCAGCGCGGCGTCTATGGCGCTTCTACTACTTTCCCATCCTAAAGGCGGTCCAAATGGTAAGTTCTTTTCGCACGATGGGCGCCATCTGGGATTCTGCAATTCATCGCCGTACGACAAGGCGCTCAGTTGGCAGGGACAATACCCTGATCGAAGCTAAGATGACACCCGATTTCCGTTGAAGGTACGGAGTATTAGGAGAGATTGATCGCGTGCAGTATCGGCACCAGCGAACGAGACGTTGCGAACTGCTGCTGAAAGCGACGCACGAGTACTCGGTATCCTTCCGCCAGATTTCCACCTTCGGCGCGGAACGTGTTCAGGTACCCCTCTCCATGGCATAGCTGGAAGAGGGCGTTGAGGTAGGCGTTTTGCCATTCCTGTGTACCGAGGTCCTGGTGAGTCTCCATAATGGCGCCCCAGGACTTGATGCCTCGTACGACGCCTTCAAACTCCGGAAGCAAACTGACGTCCAGGGAATTCGATCTGGCGGAGCGCAGGGCGGCATCGAGCTCCTCCACCTCTACAACGGTTGCCAGTTCGGGATGCAAGTCGACCAGCTTACGCGCCATCTCGCCGGCGCTGATTTGGCGTTTGATGAAACTGACTAAATTGTAGGGGTGGTAATGCTCGCCCACGGATTCGGGTGCATAGAAGATCCGCAGGTTCCGACCGGACTTCGTTGTACGGTAGGCGAATTCCACGTCTTCATATGCGGCCCTGGCAAAGTCCGAATTGAAACCATCATGGATCCAGTCTTCCACCAGACCCCTTTTGACGGAAACGTTGGCGGTCCAGAAAAACCTCCAATCATAGAATCCGTGCGGCTGCATGCGGTCGTATGCGAACTGTTGCGCACCGCTTCCATGAATGAGCCGCATGACGGCGTTTACCTGAAACCCGGACTCTTTGGGCCATCCCACGTGGCCCTCGATGATGGTGCCCGGCTCGGTAAGTTTCTCGTGGGCGCGCATGTGGGTCAGGAAGAATTCGGTATCCACAGGGCGAATATCGTCGCCCATAAACATGATCAGGTCTCCCTGGGCTTTGGCCGCCCCCACATTTCGCGCCGTAGCCGGTCCGGATTTCTCGATTGCCACGAAGCGCACATTCTCGTAGTGGCGGCTGTACCAAAGCAGGCAATTCAGGGTGTTGTCCGTGCTGCCGTCGCTGACAATCACAAAGTCCACTGGGAGGTGGCGTGAAACCTGCAAACAGCGTTGGAGTGTGCCTTCCAGAACGTCGGCACGGTTGTGCGTTGGCATGACGACACTGATGCTCAGTTTGGGCGCATCATAGGTATGGATCGCGTGATTCTGTATGATTCTGGACATTGGGATCACCTCGTCATGAGTACGTCGCCCGAATCGGAAAAGCACGGCCTTTGCCGCATGTTTCGCTACAGCTGCGAAGTTCACCAGGTCGGGGTGCAGGCTCTTATAGGCGCTGAAATCAAATAGAAAATGCGGACTCCTCCCCTCGTGTGCGCCAAATCGAACAAAATGCTCCAGAGCATTGATGCCATTACGCCTCGCTTCAGGCTGGGTGCTGAGGTAAAAAGAACAGTCGAACAGCGGGTGCGGATCGCTAAGGTTTGCCGCACCTTTTTCGATAAAGTGAACTAACGGGTTCGCTCCGGCGGTTGAGATATCGGGATATTGTTTGATGTAGAACGAAGGATCAAACATCCAGTGCGGTGTGCGTCCCTGGCGGTGACCTTCTTCGAGATAATGCACCAGCGGATTGACGCCGGACGCAGCGACGTCCGGATTGCACTCAAGATAGAACGACGTTTCAAAAAGGGCATGGGGGTTGCGTCCCTCGAGGGCTCCAAACTCAAAATAATGTTTTAGCGGATTGACACCGGCCCCCGCGACATCCGGGTAGCTCTGCCAATAGAACGACGTACTGAACAGCGCATGGGGGTTCAGGCCCTGTGTTGCTCCGAATAGGATGTAATGCAAAAGCGCATTGCCGCCGAGAGGCGTGAGATCGGGATGTTGGGATTTGTAGTACGCAACGTCGAACGCCGGGCATGGAGTGCGCCCTTCCGCCGCGCCATGCTCCATAAAGTGCCATAAGGGATTCAGTCGGGCCGCGGCGACGTCGGGATTCCGCGCCAGATAGAAGGAAGAATCGAAGAGAGGATGTGGACTGCGGCCCTCGAGGGCTCCCGATTCAAGGTAATGCTTTAATGCATTGATTCCCGCGTTCGCTACGTCCGGATTGCTGAACTGATAGTACGAAGTATCAAAAAGCGGATGGGGATCGCGGCTTTCCGCTGCCCCGACGTGAATGTAATGCAAAAGCGGGATGCCGCTAAACGGAGCGATACCCGGCGTTTGGGTGATGTAGAAGGAAGAATCGAAGAACAGGCTGGGGTTGTACCCCTCCGCCGCGCCACTCACCAAATAGTGATGCAACGGTTCGATTGTCACCGAAGGATAAGTGCGAAGGTAGTATCCCTCGTCAAAGAGCCCGCTGGCCAGGATGATCCGGCGGGCGCGGTGATATTTCAGCTTCTCACGCAGCGTGCCCCTGAGGCCCCAGTAGACAACCTTTAGCGGCGTCGTCTGTGGCGACTGCCGCATCAGATGCTTCAGTTCCGTCAGTACGATTCGGATGTGTTTCATACGATGAGGAGTTTCACAGACTCCAGCTCACTAGCGCCGGCGCCGGAACATGATCTCGAACCCATGTTCCACCAGAGACTCGGGTGTCCGATGGGGGATTTCTTTGAGGATCTGAGGCGTCAGCAAATCCCTGCCCTCGTAACTGACGTTAAACTTCAACACGTCCACGTCATTTCGCCTGCGGAACTCATCCAGCCGATACTGCTCCAGAAAGAGACCATTGATATGCTCCGGGTTGAGCATGCCGGTGATGTACTGCTCGGCAGTGTTGGCCAGGTCCTTCTCGATGGCGCGGTCGGTGCCCATCTGCTTCGCATAAGCGATGATTTCCTCTTTCGATTTCCTGAGATGGATCCATGGATAGTCTGAAAAGTAGGCAAACATGTGGTGCCCGAATGGGGAATGATAAAGCGGACCAGCCTGGACGTAACAAAGGCCGCCCACCTTTGTGACCCGCAGCATTTCCTCCATCACAGCGTACGGATCCGAAACGTGCTCCAGTGTGGCAATGGAGAGGGACAGACCGAAACACTGGTCCGCGAGGGACGTCTGAGTCGCATTCTCCATGCGGTATTCGATCTTCTGGTCCGGGAAATTGCAGCCGACCGACTTCATGACATCAATTCCCACAACGGATTTTGCACCCATGAGCACCATCACATCGCATACCAACCCGTCACTGCATCCGACTTCCAGAACATTCATGCCTTCCAGGGACGGCACGTGTTCCATCATGCTTGCAAGATAGGCTTTGTTGTACGTGATGCGGTGAAGGTTTTCTCCGTCGTAAGTGCGAGTCGTTCCCGACCCGTGGATGACACGGATCTGATTGGCAATTCGTCCTGCCGCTATTTCCAAAACATTAGTCCGCATGCTTTCAGGATAAGTCCACGGAAGGACGACTTCGCCAAACCGGGTAGGCCCCAAATTCGGGTCCAGCGCCCCTCCGGTACGGGCCAGATTCTCAGCCCATTGTATTAGGCCGGGCGCATCGACCTCCAAAGTGTTCCGCCCTTTCAGGTCGTGGGCATCCCGGCTTCCCACGAGATAGACTGCCGTTGAGTCCACTGCGGCGTCCAGCGCTTCAATGGATGCGCGAGCCTCGAAAGGGGCAAAGACCAGCGACGGAAGCCGATTCAGCGAGGAGCCGCCCTGGTTCAGGGCTCGATCAATCCCAACGAGAACTTCCGCCATGCTATGGCCGACTACACAATGGATGTATCCGCCACGCTTGAATTGATCGTATGAAAACTCGCCTTCTCCTTCGGGGATCGCAAAATACTTGTGTTCAAATCGTGAGATGACATACCCGCGATGATTCTTCAGCGAAGTATCGGGCGCCTCTTCGCGGAAAAAGCCCGTCCCGTTGCCGGATTTGCCGCTGGTATTATCTGCAACACGTGGTGCGCCGGCAGAAGGTAGCAGTCCCTCTTCCATTGGCGGCTGCCATGGAGCATTACCGATGGCATCAGCGCCGCGTGACGAAGAGACGTCCGGGTTCTTCGCGCGGCGTTCCTGGCTTGCTGCGATGAAGCATCTGAGATTCTCCTGGGAGTGGGCTGAACGCGACTTTCCTTCGGTCAGGTTTTCGTAAGCGGCGTTCTCCGCAAACTGAAGGAGGGCCGGATACGCGCCGAACGTGTCGCAGTAACTTTGGACACGGGAATTGAAAACCGCGTGCTCCTCGCAATGCGCCGCTTCCAGAATCCGCCCCACCAGGCCGGGGTGTTCCACTAACGGCCGCAACTCTGGAATATGTCTCCAGATGGCCGACTCCAGCTTCCAGTAACGTCCCGTCTCAGTCCAGGCCGAGACGAACTTTCGACGTTGTTCTTCGTAGAGAATGCCTGAAAGTTCGCTGCCCTGTTTCAGCGTGCCGCCGCCAACGTGTGTGACGACTGTGGATGTGGCACATACCACCTGAAAACCCGCTTCCCACACCTTCAACCCGAATTCAATGTCGAGAAAATACTTACTGTACTGTTCATCCACCCGAAGATGACCGCACTTTGCAAGGTCCAGCAGGTATACGGCACTGCACATGGTCTGCACACGGCGAGGCTGGCGTGATTGGGAGAAGATATGGGTGTGATGTCCGGACTGGTCGGGACGCATCACGATACCGCCATATACGAAATCTCCCGCGAGATTCTTATGTGCGGGCGTCACCATGCCCACGTTGGGATTTACGGTTTTCAGCAGTTCGTCCAACCAGCCGGCCTCAACGAACACATCGTCGTCCATCAGCACAACGAACTCCGTATTTGCAAATTCCAGCATCCGGTTCATTTCCCTCGCGTGGTTGAAGTTGGGACCACGGTTGTTGTCCACCACCAGCAAGTCGAAGTTTCGGGTGTTCTGCTTGAGATGTTCGAGGCACAGGCGGGAATGTTCCGATCGGATATCGGCACTTACGACCCCAACCGTTACCCGAGTGTTGTCGCTGGAAAGTGTGGTCGCGCCCTGGGACCGTCGCGAATGGCGTGGATCCCGAATGGCGACCGAGTCGGTTACCGCAAGGAGTTTGTTGGCTCTGATGACTGCCACATTCTGGCGCGCGAAGGCATCAATATGTTCGGCCAGCCTTACGGCGAGCGATTTTCTCGCGGGCAACTGGCCATCGAAAAAGAGAGTGTCCCTGCTATGAATCGCGGGGTTGGGGACATAGGAGATTGTGCCGTCCGCTCCGGTGAACCGGTTCAAGTGTTCGAACACGACTTCTTCCATGTAGACAATCCGTCGGTGTCCGAGCAACGCCAGAAGATTGAAAATGTTGTGAATGTGGTCGTCAATCCGATAGCGGATATATTCCCTGCGGCAGATGCCGCCCATCATCTCGCAAAGGGAACGCGATAACAGTGGAAATGTACAAAGAGTTTCGTGAAACAACTTGTCGTTCACATGGACCATGGCCACGCCATCCGGAAATTTCCTGACGGAATCCGCGATCATCAAGTCCCACCCGGGAGTGCGCGCGATGACATCATCATTTAACAGGAAGATGTAATCTCCGGAGGCAACATCGTATCCGGCCATGTTCAGCTCCCCCATAGTCTTGCCTGGAGCAACGACCACTTGCCGGAGATGCAAGCCGGAGTAGGAGAAGTTGGACATTGTCGTATCATCGCTGTCCACGACGAGGATGACTTCGACAGAGTCGAGGTCATATGCGGTCGATTTCAAACTGTCCAACGCGCGCCGCAACATAGTGGGCCGGGCTCTCGTTGGGATGATGATGGAGAATAGCGCTACTTTGTGGCGGGAAACCGTGTCCACCAGATCCGTCAGACTCGGGTTGGAAAGAATTGTCCTGTTGGAACCATCCAGCAGGTCCGCCGGCCGGACGGGCCATCGTGACTTTGGGACGGCGTAATAGGTGCCATTGAGCGAGACAATCCGGAATGAACCCAGTTCCGAGTGATGTTCGACCTCGGATTGCATCCTGTACAACTCCTGATGTAGACGTAATCGGCGTCGAGTGTCTGCGACCTCGGACCTGCCGAAGGGAAACGAAATCTTCTCTTAGATCGCATACAAGTTCAAGGTCTACTGTGCATAAGAATTGCGCAGTCTTAAAACAATGAGAATAATATGGAAGACACGTCCCTTATCGGTAGCACCGGTAGTACCGACAACACGTTTGCGATGTATGGAATGACAAGGAAAAACCTCAACAAAGATGCGGATATCAACGGGGCAAAACCACTGCCGCTGTTTTCATTCCTTCTGCCCACGCGCAACCGCACGGAAGGGCTTTATCGGTTCCTGCAAAGTGTCGTTGAAACGACAAATCGTATTGAAGATATCGAAGTCGCACTTTGTGTCGATGAGGACGACCCCGGAAGCCACAACATCGCTTTCGAAGGCCTGAATGTAAAGACAATCATCGTTCCCCCCGGGGCGACACTTGCCGAACTCCTTCGCAACTGCTTCAGCATTTCGACAGGCCGATACGTAATGTTCATGAATGACGACGTCATTTTGCGAACCAGGGATTGGGACCTTGGAATACACGCCGCGTTTCGTTCGTTTGGCGACGACATTGGATTGGTTTATGTCAATGACCTGCTTTTTCGAGAGAGGCTCAGCATATTTCCAGTACTGTCCCGACAATCATGCCTGCAGATCGGTGTATGTCCGGCGGAATACCGCCGTTACCGCATCGATAATCACATCTTCGATACATACAATATGCTGGCGCTGGTCGGTTACCGCCGGATTGTGTATCTCCCTGACGTGGTTTTCGAGCATCTCAATTTTCAAACCGCACCCGACACGGAAGCGGAGAAATTTGTTTCGGAGGAGGGGAAAGTTTACGTTCCCAATCCGAAAATCCTGAAGCTCGACTCCGCGTCGTTTGAATCGTTGCGCGAACAGCGAAAACAGGATGCCCTGGAACTCGCATCGCTTATAGAACGGCTGGCGCTTGAAAAGAAACTGGAGGAATCGGTAAGGCTGCTGAAGAATGTGAGGGACATCAATTACCAGTCATCTGCATTCGTTCGTATACTCCCGCTCTCGACGGTCACCTCCGGAGAGGAAGAGTGTGATTCCGGACCGGCGGAGTATTCTGCGGATAAGGATTCATGGGCACCTCCGCGCTTCGCGATCGAAGTGAAGGAACTGGAGTCCATTTGTTCCCGTCAACCGCTATTCCAGAGTTTGCTGATTCAGGAGCTTTCCTTTTGTCTTTATCGAGCGCGGCAGCGACGGGACATTTCAAAAATTACATTCTGTGAAAACCTGATGACCGCCATCAAAAGTGTGCAGTTGAAAACCTCGATGTCGTCTCCGGTGCTGATCGATACTTACAAGGGTTACAACATCGCCCAGTATTTGCAGGAAATCCTCATCGTGCCCAGGCTGTTGGGGCCACTGAACCTCGCGGATCGGAATGATCGGGACAGGCCGGGAATCGTTGCCGCACGCAACCTGGAAGAAGCAAAGACCATCATCGACGAGATCACGGTTCATGAAAGACCCGAGAAGATTTCCGACAGGAATATTGCGGACGTGCCCGCGATGAAACTTGTGGCCGAGACCGCTTCGTACAATCTGATACTGGCCGACGAGGTTTATTTTGCTGTAGCCAAGTCGCTTGGCCCAACGGCTCTCCTGTCTGAACGGCTCGGCCAACGCGATCTGGGTACGCTGTTGCTGCGTGATACGAACCTTGTTCAGTTGCGGGCGCAGGTGGATGCCATCGAGCGCAATGCAGCGGCGACGCAGTGGACCAGGCGAGAATGACAAATCGAATCGCTCACGAACTCTCCTTGTTCTTCGCTGACCTCGACGGCATTCCAAAGTAGTGGTAGTGTCTATTTCTTTATCATTGTTTCCCGCAGCTTCAGGAGTACTTACAGATGCGATCATCCGCACAGGCAAGCAAGACCGCAGCCGAAGACACATATGCGCAGTGGGCTCGTGAAGCCCGCAAAGACCGGCCGCCTGAGAGCATGGATGAGTATTTCCGGACATGGGCCTCATTTTTCGACCATTACGCACCCAAAGTGAAGGAGTGGCGGCGCCGCAATGCCGGTTATCACCAGGGAATCTCATCTCTGATGCGTTTCTATGTTCCCGAAAACCTGCGCGTACTGGAAATCGGGAGCGGGACCGGCGATCTGCTGGCTGAGACACATCCACGACGCGGAGTTGGCACGGATATCTCCGGCGAAATGGTTCGCCTTGCCAGGCAGAATTATCCGAACCTCGAATTTCACCAGATGGCAGCGGAGCGGTTGGATCTCAACGGCGAGAAGTTTGATTACATTATTCTTTCAGACCTGACCAGTTTCTTGTTCGACATTCGCCTCGTATTCGAAAGGCTTCGAACGGTCTGCCATCCGGGCACCAGAATCATTCTCAACTGGTACAGCAGGGCGTGGCAACCGATTCTCACAGCGGCAGAAAAACTTGGACTGAAATATCCTCAGCCACTCTTGAACTGGACGACGGTCGAAGATATCGTGAATCTCCTGTACCTGGCCGATTTTGAAGTGGTGCAGAAGCGCCCTCACATACTATTCCCGAAGCGATTTCCCATCCTGGCCAGACTGGCAAATCGGTACCTTGCACACATACCAGGGTTTCGCTGGACGTGTCTTACGAACTGGATTGTGGCGCGTCCATTGCGTCTGTCTCAGACCGCGCTCCGCCCAACCGTTTCGGTCATTTGCCCATGCCGAAATGAAGCCGGGAACATTCCGCAAATCGTCGATCGTCTGCCATCGATGGGCGAGCACACCGAACTGATTTTTGTCGAAGGGCATTCAAAGGACGACACTCTCGATGCTTGCCGGCGAGCGGCTTCTGCCAACCCTCAGAAAGACATCACCGTGCTTGTGCAGGAAGGGCGCGGCAAGGGAGATGCCGTTCGTCTCGGATTCTCTCGTGCCAAGGGTGACATCCTGATGATCCTGGATGCGGACATTAGCGTGGCGCCCGAGGATCTGGTGAATTTCTACAATGTGCTGGTCAGTGGAAAGGGAGAGTTCGTCAACGGCTGTCGCCTGGTCTACACGATGGATCCCAAGGCCATGCGTTTTCTTAACCTGCTCGGTAACCGTTTCTTCGCATTGCTTCTGAGCAAGCTTATCGGGCAGCCGATCAAGGACAGCCTTTGCGGAACCAAGGTCTTGTGGAAGGCGAAGTACGAAGAGCTGGCCAGAGGCCGTTCTTATTTTGGAGACGTGGATCCATTCGGAGATTTCGACCTGCTGTTTGGAGCTGCCAAGCTCAATTTGAAGATCGTTGAGGTTTCTATCCGCTACCGGCAGAGGATTTACGGGTCCACAAACATCAACCGTTTTTCGGACGGGATGCTCCTGCTTCGGATGTCTGCCAAAGCGGCAGCAAAACTGTTCTTCATTGCCGGATGACCGGCGGATTCAGAGTTTCAACCGACCTGGAGTTCGTTCAGCAGCATCGGAAAATCTGGGCTACCCGCCCGGAATTGCGTTCGGTCTACCATGAGTTTTTCGGGCAATTGCTCAGTGAGGTTGGCAAGAGAACTCCAGTTGTGGAGTTGGGAGCCGGGCCCGGATTCTTTAAAGAATACTGTCCTTCACTGATCTCAACAGATTTCATTCCCACCCGTTGGATTGATGTGGTCTGCGATGGCTGTGCCATGCCGTTCCCCGGCGAATCGGTGGGAGCGTTTGTAATGCTGGACGTGTTGCACCATCTGCCACAACCGTTGGATTTTATCGCCGAGGCGACGCGGGTCCTCCGGCCCGGAGGTGTTATCGTCATGATCGAACCCTGGATCACTCCCGTCTCCTATTTGCTTTATCGCTACTTTCACCACGAGGACTGCACACTGAGGATTAATATTCACAGCCCGTTTCAATCCACGGGAAAAAATGCGTTCGATGGGAACGCCACCATACCCTACAATCTGGTTCGGTACTTTCGTCAGATGCCGACAGGACCACTGCATCTTGCGCGGATCGATCCATTTCTTGGTTTGCCATATCTTGCAACGCTGGGTTTCAAACGAAATCGACCGATGCCGCCATGCGTAATCAGTGTTTCTCGAGCTTTCGAAAAATTGTTGGGTCGACTCGGACGTTGGAACGCCACACGGGCGTTACTGGTGTGGGAGAAACAATTCTGAACCAAAGCGGCTTTTGCCAACCGGATAGCTGGGCGCCAGTAAGATATTGTTCGATTCCTTCGGACTGAATTTCGACATATGAAGCCACGCCAAACGATCGCTGCGGTAATTCTAACGGTTCCCATCATCTTCGTGTTGTTGTGGCACCTTTCCAATCGCGTACTGCCCACTGACGATGCCGCAAACTACGCCGAGACTGCATTACGGGTTGCCAGGCAATTCAAGCTGGGGCCGCTGGCTGGAATTTTGGCAGTCGTTGATATCAGGGGGTGGCGTCCTACCGCATTTTCGTCATTTTCTGTTCCCTTCCTGCTTCTTACCGGTGGTGATGTGGTAGCTGCCTGTGCCGCCACGTTACTTGCGATCTATGTAGCGCTGACATTTTATTTGTATCGCCTGGCACGCTTATTTCTGGCGGATTCTTTGGCGGCTGCGGCCACGACCGCCGCCGTTGTCACAATGCCGGTTATCATTTCATACTCGTTGGTTTTCTTTTCCGAATTGGCATGGCTATTGTTTTCCGTGGCTTTTGTCTACCACCTGCTTCGCAGCGGGCCATTTCGTAGATCGACTCATGCTTTGGCTGCAGGATTCTATGGTGGGTTGATGGGGACTGTCCGGCCTGTTGAATCCTTTGCGATCTTGACGGTGTTGCTTGCATTCCTGGTATTCCCCGAGTTTCGTGCAAAAAGGCTTGTTGGAAAAGGCAGTCTTGTCGTCGTAGCGATTTTTTCTGTTCCTGCCTTGCTGCTCGTTGGTTCTGCCTGGATCAAGGGTATTACGCGTTTGGATATTTGGATGGCAGCATTGGCAGCGGTTGCTGCCGCCGTTCTGCTCATGCGACGTTCAAGTACGACGCTGGTTGCTTTCTGCGGTTCACTTGTCTCGGTTTCCTGCTTCTGGTGGGGAGGGTTCATGCCTGGTCTTTTGGCATGGGCTCAGGAAGCTACGACCTACAACAACACAGTCCGGGTCACTGAAATGTCTTCGGTTTACCAAATCGCGCAGACGCTGCTGAGGCAATCCCGGGATTACGGTCAGGTTCAATTGGTTATTGTGACCTGTATCGGAATCCTGCTGATAGCGGCGGCAATAATGCGAAAGGAAAAGAGCAGGCAAGATACTGCGCCACTCGAGACCACCACCGGTCAGGCTTGGCTGTTGTTGTACGCGGCGGCCACAATGTTGTTGCTGTCCGTCGCGACATACTCGATGGGTGGAAGTGACCGCCGTAGAAGCCTGGTCGCACTTGCATTGTTGGTTTTATCCATATCCGCGATCACTGCCGCTCGCAGCAGGCTGGCTTTGGCTGCCGTTGTATGTCAGATCGCTGTGCAGTTCATAGTGATCGGCAGCGCCCTTGCCGGTGCCCCGGTATGGGCTTCTGCGAACGGATTTGGGATACCAGCACCTCACCGTGCCCCAGATGGGAACATCGAGGCGGCCCGCGAACTTGCAAAATACGTGTTACAAGGAAGCAATGTTGCTGTGTATACCCTGACTCTTTTCAGTCCGCCAGACCGAATATACGAGCCCAACGCTCTCAAGCTTGCGTTACTCCAGGGGAAATACGGTTTTGATTCTGGATATTTTTGGGATTCCGAGAATTACGACCAAACAATGACGCGTCTTTATCAGGGCAATTTCAAGTATCTACTGCTTGATTCATTTTCGGAAGTCAGCCCCAGCGCAAGCCACGATCCGTATGGGCGTCTTGCGGTTGACCTTCTAAGGCGGGTTAATGCCGCGGGGACGGAGAATCCCAGACTGCGTGTGATCGCCCATTTCAAGTTAGCTGCGCGGGACCAGATGTTGTTTCGGGTCATGCCCGACAAGCCGGCCAGCGGTAACGACAGTCTTGCGGGCGAATGGAATGGATCGAGGGCCGTGGCGACCGAGCAGCAAAAAGGCTTTCCTGTTTCCAATCTCAACGACGGCACGGGAGCTGCCTGGGGAAGTTTGGAAGGCAACAGTGACGTTTACGCCGGTGTGGTGTTGCCTTCGCCGATGGCAATTCATACGCTGCAGCTGCGACTCATGACACCGGAAGGACGGGCGCATCTTCGAAACATTCGTATCGTCGCGGCAGATCGCGAAGATATCCCGGAAGCCCAATGGCAGTTTGTCCGGGCCCGGGTCAAGGGGGCAAAAGATTTTTCCAATCTTTTAACCATCCCGCCATTGCCCGACAATGCCGTTGTGGATATCGAACTTGACCCAAAGGACCCCCAATGGCATTCCCATCTGATTTGGGGGTTTGCCTGTCTGCGTTCACGCGGGGATGTGCCGAATTACATTAATGTGGGGTCCGGAGTTTATGTGCGGGAGTTGATGGTCCAATAGAATCGAGTGCGGGATTACGGAATCTGATTTAAACTGACCACCCCGGAGTCCGGTAGTTTTGTCGGGATGGTTTTTTGGATAGGAAACCGGTGACTCATAATGGGCGAGCGTTTGACTCTCTATAAAGAGGGCAAAGAAGGAGACTCATGTCCGGTATGGATTTGCTCTTAGTTAATCCCGGTGGACGTAACCGAATCTATCAGGATCTTGGTGGTGACTTAACAGCGATCGAGCCACCTTTGTGGTCGCGACTCATTGCGGGCTATGCGATCGACCGAGGGTTTTCTGTCGGAATTCTCGATTCCGAAGCTGAGGAATCCTCTCCAGAGTCCGTGGCGCTTCGAGTGGCCGATGAGGAACCCCTCCTTGTTGGCATGGTTGTTTTCGGTCATCAACCTTCGGCGTCAACACAGCAGATGGTCGCTGCAGGCGAGGCATGCCGCGCGATTAAGTCTATCCGGCCCGATCAGAAGATCATTATTGTGGGCGGCCACGTTTCTGCCCTGCCCGAGCGAACGTTACACGAAGAATCCACTGACTACGCTTGTAACGGCGAAGGTCCGGTTACCGTGTACCAGCTGCTTCAGGCCATGCGGGAATCCAGAAATCCCGATTTGAGTAAAGTACCGGGACTGGTTTGGAGAAATCACAACAAGATCATGGTCAATCCGCCGGCCACGTTAATCAGCAATCTCGATGCAGACCTGCATGGAAACGCCTGGCATCTGCTCCCGATGGAAAAATACCGGGCCCATAACTGGCAATGCTTTGGTGATCTGGAGTCCCGGCAGCCGTATGCGTCGATCTACACATCTTTGGGTTGTCCGTTCAAGTGCAGCTTTTGCTGTATCAATGCGCCGTTCGCTACAAACCGATATCGAATGCGCAGCCCAGACTCGGTTGTTAATGAAATCGACCTGCTGTACAACCGCTATGGCGTAAAGACCTTCAAGATCATCGACGAAATGTTTGTCTTGAATGACAATCACGTCATCGGGATCTGCGAACTGCTGGCTGCGAAACCGTATGCCAAGGAACTCAATTTCTGGGCCTATGCGAGGGTGGACACGGTAAAGCCCGAGCGTCTCGGGTTGCTTCGGCGAGCCGGAATCCGCTGGCTTGCCCTCGGAATTGAATCCGGCAGCGAGCACGTTCGCGACGGTGCGGAAAAGTCGCTCGACCAACAGGACATCGTCAACATCGTTCGAGACATTCAAAACGCCGACATCAACGTGATTGGCAACTTCATTTTTGGATTGCCGGACGACGATCTCAACTCCATGCGCGAGACGATGGATTTGGCGGTGAATCTGAACTGTGAATTCGCAAATTTCTATTCCGCAATGGCGTATCCGGGATCTCCTCTTTATACGATGGCGGTGAACCAGAATCTGTCCCTGCCGGATGCATGGAGCGGATTTTCCCAGCACAGTTATGATTGCTCACCCCTCCCAACCGAGAGATTGTCCTCCGCCGAGGTTCTGCGCTTTAGAGATGACGCATTTCATGAGTATTTTTCAAACGAATCGTATTTGGGTATGGTCGCGAAAAAATTCGGCGTTGAAACCCGCAAACATATCGAGGACATGGCGAAAGTGCGCTTGCGACGGAAACTCCTGCACGAAGTATCCGTGATGTCGAGTCTATGATCATTAGCCGCACTCCCTACCGGATCTCGTTTTTCGGCGGCGGAACGGACTACCCTGCTTGGTACCGACGTTACGGCGGAGCGGTTCTCGGAACCACAATCAACAAGTTCTGCTACGTCAGCGTACGCACTCTGCCGCCGTTCTTTGATCATCGCCATCGAATTGTTTACTCTCGGATTGAACTCCCTCAGACCATAGAGGAAATCCAGCATCCGGCAGTCCGGGCTGTCTTTCAGCAGCAGCAAATTCAAACCGGCGTGGAAGTGCAGCACCATGGCGACCTGCCGGCCCGGTCCGGTATGGGTTCCAGTTCTGCATTCACTGTCGGATTGTTGCACAGCATCCGGGCCTATCAGGGATTGACTTCTTCCCCTGAGTGTCTCGCCAGGGAAGCCGTTCGAATCGAGCAGGATGTAATTGGGGAGAACGTGGGTTCGCAGGATCAGATATGGGCAGCTTACGGAGGCACCAACATCATTACGTTTGAAACCGATGGCAGCTTCAAGGTAACACCAGTGATCATTCCGGATGAACGATGCGAGGAACTGGAATCCCACATGCTGCTGTTTTTCACGGGACTTTCGCGAACGGCGGCGAACATTGCGAAGAAGCAAATCGAGAACATGGATAATGCCGAAATGCAGTTGCGGCTTCTCCAGCAGATGGTAGGAGAAGCCTCCGCAATTCTCCAGGATCGACGGCGGTCCGTAAACGAGCTTGGAATACTGCTGCACGACTCGTGGAAATTGAAAAAGGAACTGGCCGATGCAGTCTCCAATCCGGCAATTGATGGCATATTTGCGGCGGCGCTCGATGCCGGAGCCGTGGGAGGAAAGCTTCTGGGAGCCGGTGGCGGCGGTTTCATTTTGATCATCGCGGATCCCTCAAAGCATTCCCGGATTCGGGCCAGGCTCAAATCTCTCATCGAAGTATCATTTAAGATTGGAAGTTCGGGCAGCAAGATTGTCGTTTACGAGCCGGATGGGTTGGAGACACTTGCGAAATCCGTTACATCTCAAAGCAGTCGTAGCTTGTAGTATAGCCTCTCGGAATCCTTCGTCCCGAGTCGTCGTGAAAGTTCTCTCTCCGTTTTGTGCTACGCTTTCCAATCTGTTTTGAAGTCACCGGATTGCTCCGAGCAGATCGGTGACTGGTATCGAAATGAGTGTGAAAGGAATTCCTATCGTAACAATGTTGCATCCCCAGGACTCTGAGCGCATCTACCGGAGTCTCCGTCTGATCCGGCGGGTTGAAGAAGAAATCGCGCGGATCTATCCCACAGACAAGATCAAGAGCCCGGTGCATCTCTCCATTGGGCAGGAAGCTGTTGCTGTGGGCGTGTGCGATGTGCTCAAGCCCGACGACGTCGTTGCCCCAACTTATCGTAGCCACGCCGCATATCTCGCGAAGGGCGGTGATCTCAACGCCATGTTTGCGGAGTTGTACGGCAAGGGTTCCGGGTGCAGCCACGGTAAGGGCGGTTCGATGCACATGATCGATATGAATCATGGCATTCTCGGAGCATCCGCCGTTGTGGGCACCACGATTCCGATTGCGGTCGGCTACTCGCTGGCGCTGGAACGCGAAGGAAAAGGCCGTGTGGCCGTTGCGTTCTTCGGGGACGGCGGCACGGAAGAAGGCGTTTTCTACGAAAGCCTCAATTTTGCGGCACTGCATCGTCTTCCCGTGTTGTTTGTCTGCGAGAACAATTCCTACGCCATTCACACACCTATCGAGAAACGGTGGGCGACCCGGCGGCTCTGCGAGCGCGTGGAAACGTTCGGAATGCCCGCTCGCCTGATCGAAGACTCCGATGTTCTTGAAATCCGTCGTCAGGTGGCGGAGTTTATCGATCCCATGCGTTCCGGTGGCGGACCGGCGTTTCTCGAGTGTCAAACCTATCGCTGGCGTGAACACGTCGGACCCGGCGAGGACTATGATGCCGGGTATAGAAACAGGACGGAGCTCGAGAAGTGGCAGAACGGCGATCAGGTTGCCGTTACCGCAGCCCTTCTGAAACCTGAGGTCCGCCGCAGGATCGACGGAGAAATCGAAACGTCCATTGCTGCCGCCATCGATTTTGCGGAATCTGCCGACTGGCCGCGCCCGGAGGAGCTTCTTACGAATGCCTACGCCGAATAACGGCGGCCGCCTGCTGCGGTACGTCGACGCCCTGCGCGAAGGAATCGCTCAGGAGATGGAACGGGATCCTCGTGTCTTTTTGTTCGGTCTCGACGTAGACGATCACAAGGGCATCCAGGGATCGACTACCGGCCTGCAACAGCAGTTCGGAACAAAGCGCGTCTTCAATACGCCTCTTTCGGAGGATGCCATGACTGGCGTCGCCATCGGTGCGGCGATGGCCGGCCTGCGGCCTGTCCACGTCCATATCCGGATGGATTTCCTGATGCTCTGTATGAATCAGATCGTCAACATGGCGTCGAAGGCCCATTACATGTACGGCGGTGCGGTGCGCGTTCCAATGGTGGTTCGCAGCATGATCGGGAAGTCCTGGGGGCAGGGAGCGCAGCACAGCCAGGGCCTCTATTCCATGTTCATGCACGTGCCCGGGCTGAAAGTCGTCGCGCCCTCAAATGCGCACGATGTGAAAGGATGCATGATCGCTGCGATCCGGGATGATAACCCTGTAATCTTCGTCGAGCATCGGCTCCTGTATCCCACCGAGGCGTACGTTCCCGAGAAGCCCTATGCCGTGGAATTCGGAAAGGCGCGAGTCTGCACCCACGGCGATGACATTACTATTGTCGGCGTTTCGAACATGGCGGTGGAATGTTTGCGAGCGCAGGAACTGCTGCGCGAAGCAGGAATTCACGCCGAAGTGATCGATCCCATCAGTCTGATGCCTTTGGATTCGGCGACAATCATGGAGTCGGCTTCGCGGACTCGCAGGCTCCTCGTTGTGGACAACGCATGGACTGCCTGTGGAGCCAGCGCCGAGATTCTCGCGCGCGTTGCCGAAGCCGGCGGCGCCAGGGAAGGAATTGCGATGGCGCGCATGGGATTTGCGCCGACAACGTGTCCGCCTAGCCCGCCGCTGGAGAGGGAGTTCTATCCCAATCCCGTCACGATTGCATCAAGAGCCTATGCGATGGTTCATCCGGACGCACCCCCCTGGATGCCGGATCCGGAGCACGCCGCGCTTAGCTATCAGCTTCAGTTTCGAGGACCCTTCTAACTCATGTTTTACGAACTCTCGGCCTCCACCTGGGGCAATGAAGAAATCGAAGCCATCGAAAAAGTGCTTCGCGGCGGCAGACTCACCATGGGTCCGGAGGTCGCGGCATTCGAGCGCGAATTTGCGGATTACTTTGGAATGCGGCACGGCATCATGGTCAATTCAGGTTCTTCCGCGGACCTTGTCAGTACTGCCGCACTGTTCTTCAAGCGCGAACGGCCCCTGCAGCGCGGTGATGAAGCCATTGTGCCGGCGATTTCGTGGAGCACGATGTTCCATCCGCTCCAGCAATACGGATTGAAGTTGCGGTTCGTCGATGTGGAACGCGACACGTTGAACGTCGACGTGTCGAAGCTGGAAGCCGCGCTCACGCCGAAATCCAGGCTGCTGGTGGCCGTCAGCATTCTTGGAAATCCCGCGGCACTGGATACCATGCGAGACTTTGCCAAACGCCACGGGCTCTACATGCTTGAAGACAATTGCGAGTCGGCTGATGCGGAGCTCGCTGGACGCAAGACCGGCACATTCGGCCACCTGAACACGTTCAGCTTCTTTTTTTCACACCATATTTCGACCATGGAAGGCGGCATGGTACTGACTGATGATGACGAACTGATGAACCTCGTGCGTTCCATCCGCGCTCATGGCTGGACGCGCGACCTTCCTCCGGATTCCCCTTTATTTGAGCGACGCGGTAATGAACACTTCGAGGCGTATCGGTTCATTCTGCCTGGCTACAACGTGCGTCCGTTGGAGATCAGCGCCGCCGCAGGTCGAGAGCAGTTGAAGAAGCTGCCGGACATGACGCGCCGCCGCCGTGAGAACTGGAAAGTATTTAAGGAACTCTTCGGCGGAGACAAGAGGTTTATCACCCAGCGTGAAAACGGAAAGACGTCCTGTTTTTCATTCACCATCATTCTCAATCCGGAATTTCACATGGATCGCGAGCGCGTGTTTTCCGCAATGCGCGATGCCGGCATCGGATTCCGCATGATCACCGGCGGTTGCTTTCCGTCCCACGAAGCAATCCGTTACTTCGACTTCGACGTGGTCGGCGATCTTCGCAACGCCGAGCTCGCCCATACGCAGGGGTTCTTTGTGGGCAATCACCCTTTTGATCTCAAACCTCAGCTGACAAAGCTGCGAGAGGTTCTCGATCGAGTTTGTACCATATGAAACAAGGCCACTCCATTCTGATCACCGGCGGCGCCGGCTATATCGGTTCGATACTCTCCGAGGCTCTGCTTGCGGAAGGACACCGCGTGACAGTGCTCGACAGTTTTCTCTTTGGCCAGGCCCCGCTGAATCATCTTTGTTCCAACCCGAACTTCGATGTGCGCCGCGGGGATGCGCGCGACGAGTCGCTGCTGCAGCCGTTACTGAAGAGTGCGGATTACATTATTCCGCTGGCGGCCCTGGTCGGCGCGCCGTTGTGCGACATGGATCGCATGGCTGCTGAAACCACCAATCATGGGGCGATTGAGTCATTGATACGGCTCACCAGTAAAGAACAGCGCATCATGATGCCGGTCACCAACAGCGGATACGGTATTGGGGAAAGCGGCAAGATGTGCACGGAAGAATCACCGCTGCGACCCATCAGCCTCTACGGCAGGACCAAGGTGGAAGCCGAGCGGGCGGTCCTGGACCGCGGCAATGGCCTCACGTTCCGCCTCGCGACAGTTTTTGGAATGTCGCCGCGAATGCGGATCGATCTTCTCGTCAATGATTTCGTTTATCGCGCCGTCAACGATCGCGCCGTGGTGCTGTTCGAAGCGCATTTCAAGCGGAACTACCTGCACATTCGCGATGTGGCTCGCGTGTTCCTGCACGGCATCGAGCATTTCGACAGCATGAAGAACCAGCCTTACAACGTCGGGCTTTCTGATGCGAACCTTTCGAAGGCCGAACTCTGCGCAAAGATTAAGGAACACCTTCCGCAGTTTGCGTATCTGGAAGCGGCGGTCGGCGAAGATCCGGACAAGCGCGACTACATCGTCTCCAATGCGAAGGTCGAAAAGACCGGATTCCGTCCGCGTTATTCGCTCGACGACGGAATTCTCGAACTGATCAAGGGATATCGGATGATCCGGAATAGTATTTACAGCAACGTGTAAGGATGGCTTACCCGCTGCGAGGAAAACGCGTTTGGATCGCCGGTCACCGTGGAATGGTGGGCAGCGCTCTGGTCCGCCGGCTCGCCAACAGCGGGGCAACGATTCTCTGCATCGATCACGATCGCCTGGATCTGCGCCGGCAGGACGCGACTGAGCAGTGGCTGAAGGACAATCGACCCGATGCGGTGTTCGTAGCGGCTGCCACTGTTGGCGGCATTCATGCCAACAGCACCAGACCGGCGGACTTTCTCTACGACAATCTTGCCATCGCAGCGAATATCATCCACGCGGCAGCTTCTGCCGACGTCAGTAAACTGGTTTTTCTTGGATCCTCGTGCTTTTATCCTCGGCTGGCAGAGCAACCGATACGCGAAGACACCTTACTGACGGCTCCCCTCGAGCCCACCAATGAGTGGTACGCCATTGCCAAGATCGCAGGTGTGAAGCTGTGCCAGGCGTATCGTCGGCAGTACGGTAAAGACTTTGTTGCGGCCGTTCCGACAAATCTATATGGACCCGGAGACAATTTCGATCCGGCTCGCAGCCACGTGATCCCGGCGCTGATTCGAAAAATTCATGACGCCAAAGTGTCCGGCGCGGGACCGGTTGAAATCTGGGGGACGGGCGCGGCAATGAGGGAATTCCTCTTTGTCGACGATGCCGCGGATGCGCTGGTATTTCTGTTGGAATCCTACTCCGAGGAGAACATTATCAATATCGCCGGCGGAGCGAATGTGAGTATTCGCGAACTCGCCGAGCGCGTTGGCGATGTGGTGGGTTACAAGGGAGGATTTCATTTCGACAGCACTCGACCCGATGGAATGCCGAAGAAAGCGCTGGACCCGAGTCGATTGCTTTCCGCCGGATGGCAAGCGAAGACTCCGCTGCGAACTGGTCTCGAACAGACTTATGAGTGGTTTCTCAGTGGAGTCATGAATGTCCGGCCCTGACGATTCTCCGATTATCCTGAAAAACCGCCGCACGGTTTTCGAAAACTCCGTATTTCGACTCTTCAGTGATCACATTGCAGATGCCAACGGCAACGAGGTGAAGGATTTTCTCGTCGTGGCCCCGCGGAATTCGACGCCGGATATGGTTACCGGTGTTGCGATTATTCCAGTCTGGAATGGCCGGATCGTGTTGCTGCGGACTTTCCGTCACCCTGTGCAGAGCGAGGTATTGGAAGCCCCGCGCGGTTTTGTGGATTCCGGCGAAGCGCCGCCAGATGCGGCATTGCGTGAACTCCGAGAGGAAACCGGACTCGTCTGTGTTCCGGAACGATTGATCCCACTTGGACTCTCGATGCCGGAACCCGGAGTCATTGCAGCGAGAGTCGCTTTGTTTGCGGCGCTCGATTGTCGCGAAGAAGACAACGCGTTCTGCGACGAAATCGGACTTGGCAAACGGGAGACCTTTTCGTTGGTGCAGGCGGAACAGCTATTGAAGGGTATGGTGCTGGAAGACGCGACAACTTCGCTGGCGTTGCACCGTTTTTTCCGGATCCACTTCTGATCGGACTCTCAGACCTCAGTACAGTGAACCGACAGGCGATTGAAGACCCAAATTCCACAGGCAAAGATTCCAACGCTTCCGACGATTGCAATTGCCAGGCTGGCTGATTCAACCGGGTGTCCGAGAAAAACGGAATGGACTAACTGGATGATGCCCACCATCGGATTCATTTGATACAGTCCTCGCCACCGCGGGTGGTCGTTCACCAGGCTGATGGGATAGACCACGGGCGATAGAAAAAACCACATGGTGAAGACCACCTCGATCAGGTGCTGCAGGTCGAGAAAAAACGGCATGATTGCGGAGAGCAATGCCCCAACACCCGTAGCCATCAACGTCAATAACAACAGTGCAAAAGGAAATAACAGCAGCGACGGTGTGGGTTTCACTCCGAATGCGAAAATAAACACTAACAAGAGAGGCAAGGCCACCAGGTAGTTTATGGCGTTGGCACATACCGTGCTGAGCGGAAGGGCAATCCGTGGAAATGTCGATTTGTTCACGAGTGCTGCGCCGCTCACCAGTGATACAGACGCGTTGATGGCGGCGGAGCTCATGAAATTCCACGCAAGGATTCCGGTCATCAGGTATACCGGAAATGGTTCTTCTTTCGAGTTGCTGCCGAGGATGTACTGAAACACGATCGTGTACACCACCATCAAAAGCACGGGGTTTACCAGAGACCAGACAAAGCCGAGCGCTGAGCCACGATAGCGAGACGCGAGAGATCGCCAGGTCAAATGCCGAACTAGGCTGGCCGTCTTGCTCCAGCTGTTCCACACGCGGGCGTCGCCTACGTACTCGTACATCGGTTTGAGCATTTGATCGTTGGGCGAAACGCCATATTCCATATTCTTCTCAGTCATTCGCCGGCACCAGATGTGGTGAGTACCGTTCCAGGACTTCGTTTGGCGGTCCTTCCATCATGACCCGTCCGCCGTCCAGCCAGATCACGCGGTCGCATAATGCCGACAACATGTTCAAGGCATGCGACGCGATCACCATGGCCGTTCCGTTGCGCTGCAACTGTTGCAGCTCCGGGATGCACTTCCGCTGAAACTCTTCGTCGCCAACTGCCAGGATTTCGTCGATGAGCAGGATATCCGCATTGACATGGACGGCAATGGCGAAGCCGAGCCGCATGTACATGCCTGCCGAATACGTTTTGATGGGGCTGTTGATGAAAGTGCCGAGATCCGCGAAGTCGATGATCGACTCCATCTTGCTTGCGATCTCGGCATCGCTCAGGCCCATGATGGCGCCATTCAGGGCGATGTTTTCCCGGCCGGTCAACTCCGGAAGAAAACCGGTTCCCAGGTCGAGCAGCGTCGCAATCTTGCCGCGAACGGTAATTCGCCCGTGAGACATGGGAAGAATATTCGCGATGACTTTCAGCAGCGTACTTTTTCCGGAACCATTCCCGCCGCAGATACCCAGGATCTCGCCGCGCTTCAGTGAGAACCCGACATCTTTCAGGGCCCAGAAGTCTTCATAGACGAGGCCATTGCGTTGGAAAAGCCGCACAAATGCGTCTTTAAGGGACGAGGGACGGCGCTGCCAGCGTCGATATTTTCTCCACACACCCTCGAGGCCGAGGATTTCACCAGAGTCTGGACTCACGCTTTCGCACTCTCCTGATTACGGCTGAACTGCTATCCTGGCAATTTGCCCAATCGCTCCCGATGTTTCCCCACGCCACTCGTGCCCAGATTCTAGATCCAAGTTGAGCGAGAGAGAAGAGCCAAAAACCTGCCGGGAGGGTATTCCCAAACTTGGGCAGACCAGATTGTAACACTATACTTAGGGCGTGCTCCTCAGGTAAAGGATAGGACTGGCCGGAGTGGCACTTTTGGCAGCGCGAAGTTAAACGCAAATTTATGAAGAAGATCGACATTCTGAAGGAAATGACCCGTGTGATTGACGTCGAGATCGAGGCCCTCCAGTCCGCCAGAGACAATATCGGCCCCCGGTTCGAAGCCGCCGTTCGCTTGATTGCCAAATGCAAAGGCCAGATCGTCGTCACCGGAATCGGCAAGTCCGGGATCATCGCCAACAAGATTGCCGCGACGTTCCGCAGCACTGGAACCCAGGCGATATTCCTTCACGCCAGCGAAGCCCTGCATGGCGATATTGGCACTGTAGGGCGGCACGACATCATGATCGCCATTGGCAAGAGCGGCGAAACCAGTGAGCTGAACGATCTGCTCCGGTTCGTGCGGAAGAACGGAGCTCGAATCATCTCGATCACATCAAACGCAACGTCCGCGATGGCGAAATTGTCGGATATCGTCCTCGACTTGAAAGTTCCGCGTGAAGCCTGCCCATTGAACCTCGCGCCGACTGCAAGTACCACCGCGGCGCTGGCCGTCGGCGATGCAATTGCCGTCACGCTCATGAAGATGAAGAACATTGGCCCCGCCGATTTCGCTCGCCATCATCCGGGTGGACAACTTGGCCGCCGGCTGCTCTTGACCGTCGGCGATGTGATGAGAAAGGACAAAGAGAATCCGATTATTTCCAGCGACCGTCCTGTCGAGGAAATGATTGTCCGGATGACGGCATTTCTGGTGGGTGCGATATCGGTGATCAACCGCAGGGGAGACCTTCTGGGGTTGGTCACTGATTACGATATCCGGAAGGCGCTGGCATCGAAAAGGGCCATCGCCTCCATGAAAATTGTGGAGATCATGAATCCGTCGCCGACCGTGGTGTTCAACGACCAGATGGCGACCGACGCCCTGGAAATCATGCGCGCCCGAAAGAAACCGATTGCCGTACTACCCGTCGTCAACCGCAAAAGGAAAGTCGTCGGAATGGTGCATCTTCATAACCTGATCGCCGCAGGACTGTAGGTTTTCATATGGGAAAAAAGCGGGTATTGGTGACGGGCGCCGGCGGGTTCATCGGAAGCCATCTGGTCGAAACGCTGGTGAAATCGGGCGCCGAGGTGCGTGCATTTGTCCATTACCGCGGCAACGGTTCGTGGGGCTGGCTCGATCACTCGGATCGGAAGAACGATATCGATGTCGTCGCCGGCGACATTACGGATCGCGACAATGTTTCTGCGGCAGTGAAGGGCGTCGATGTGGTCTTCCACCTTGCCGCGCTTATCGGTATTCCATTCTCGTACGATGCGCCGGCTTCTTACGTGCGAACCAACATCGAAGGAACGCTCAATGTGCTTCTCGCCGCGCGTGAAGCGGATGTCGAGCGCGTCATTCACACGTCCACGAGTGAAGTTTATGGGACGGCTCGTTATGTTCCTATCAACGAGGACCACCCGCTTCAGGGACAATCCCCGTACTCGGCCAGCAAGATTGGAGCCGACAAGCTCGCAGAATCCTTTCACCTTTCTTTCGGGCTTCGGGTAGTCACCATTCGACCCTTCAATACCTTCGGACCCCGGCAATCCGCGCGCGCCGTCATTCCGACCATTATTTCTCAGTGTCTCGATGGCACCGCCGTTCGCCTCGGAAGTCAGTCGCCGACGCGCGATTTCAATTACGTTTCCAACACTGTGGATGCGTTCATTCGATGCGCCGATTCTCCCAATGCCATTGGAAAGACCATCAATGTGGGATCGGGTGTTGAGATTTCCATTGGTGATCTGGTCCGGAAAATCGGGAAGTTGCTGGGCCGCGAGATCCGCGTCGAAACCGAACTGAACCGGACACGGCCGCCCGAAAGCGAGGTCGAGCGTCTTCTCGCCGACAACGCCCAGGCCAAAGCGATTTTGAATTGGGCACCGACGGTTTCGCTGGACGAGGGTCTCATTTCGACTGCGGATTGGATTCGCGCCAATCCGGATCAATATCGAACTCGTGATTACGCCATTTAATATTTCATGTCGGGGGACACCGTCGCATGAGCAAGTCGTGGCTGGCTGATTATTTCAAGGAAACCGTTCAGGTCGTGCAGCAGCTCGATCTCGCCAAAGTTGACGCATTGGTAGAACGCCTGGTGCGTCTGCGAACGGACCAGGGGCGGCTGTTTCTTTGTGGCGTCGGCGGCAGCGCTGGGAACTGCAGTCATGCGGTGAACGATTTCCGGAAGCTGGCCGGCATCGATGCATCCACCGCGGTGGACAACGTTTCTGAACTCACCGCGCGAACCAACGACGACGGCTGGGACCGCATCTTCGCCGATTGGATGAAGGTTGGCCATCCCACTTCGCGAGATGTGCTCTTTATCTTGTCTGTGGGGGGCGGAAATCGCGAACGCAACGTGAGCCCCAATCTGGTTACCGCCATCGACGAAGCCAAGTCGCATGGAATGGACGTCGTTGGCATTGTTGGCCGCGACGGTGGTTACACGAAAAGCCGTGGCGACATCGTCGTGGTCATTCCCACTGTGAATCCTGAAAACATCACTCCCCATACTGAAGCGTTCCAGGCTGTGGTCTGGCACGGCATTGTGTGCGATCCCCGCCTCGCTGCGCGTTCCAACAAATGGGAATCGATGAAATGAGTTCGAAACTCGATTTGCGCAAAAGCCCACTAACGCGGGAATCTCGGGCTTTTGGCGCCTGGACATCTCTTGGACACTCTTCGATTGCGGAGATTTTTGCAGCATCACATGTAGACTTTGTTGCGATCGATATCGAACACAGCACGATCAGCCTCGAACAAAGCCTGCACATCATGGCCGCGGCCCAGGCCGGCGGCGCCGCGTGCTTCCCACGGATCGCGTCTCACAATGGAGAAATGATCAAGCGGCTGCTGGATTCCGGCGCGGATGGAATCATCGTCCCGATGGTGAATACTCCCGAAGAAGTTCAACAGATCGTCGATTGGGTCAAATACCCGCCGATCGGGCGCCGCAGCTATGGTGTCGCCCGTGCGCAGAACTACGGATTTGATTTCGCCGAATACACGGCGAAGTGGAATGCGCGATCGTCGATCATTATCCAGATTGAATCCATTGTTGCCGTGAACCGCATTGACGAACTGCTTGCTCACAACGCCATCGATGGCGTCATGATCGGGCCGTACGACATGTCGGGTTCGCTCGGGATTCCCGGGCAGATCACCGATCCTCGAGTGACCGAGGCCTGCAACAAGGTCGTCGAAGCCTGCCGCAGGCATGGCAAGGCTTGCGCGACGCAGATTGTCGACATCACCGAAGCGGTGATCCAGCAGGCGTTCGAGGCCGGATTCACGTTTATCATTCTGTCGTCCGACGTATTCATCCTGTGGAAGTGGGGCGAACAAATCCGCAAAGTGACCGGAAGCTTCCGGTGATTGCCGTAGTCGAATCGGCAAAAGCGCTGGTCTTTGATTTCGATGGAACTCTTGTGGATTCCAACGAAATTAAATGGAGTGGATTCGAGCATGTCTTTTCGAATTATCCCGATCGAATGGCGGAAATCAGCGCCTACTGCCGTGGTTCGAACCACACCATCCGCGGAGAAAAATTTCGTTTCGTGTGCGAACAGATTCTTCATATCGCATATACCCTGGAGATTGAGCGGTCGCTTCAGGAGCGCTACGCGGCATACAGCACGGAAGGTGTGGCCAGAGCAGCGGAGATTCCCGGGGCTGCGCAGTTTGTCCGCCAGGTGAGCGATCGGCCGACCGCCCTGCTTTCGAGCACGCCTCACGATATTCTTCTCGAAATTCTCAAACGCAAGGGCTGGCAGTCGATGTTCCGGACGATACAGGGAGCTCCGGTTGTCAAACGAGACTGGCTGGCGTCGTATTGCCAGGGGGCGGGGTATGAGCCGCAAGACATCGTGTTTTTCGGCGACACCGATGAGGATGCTGTTTCTGCCCGGGAATTCGGCTGCATTTTCGTGCGCGTCGGTCGCACGGGACCGGGCTTGTGCATTCCCGACTTCCGGGTTCTTCTGAATCGATGCGATTGATTTGCGGAGAGGAGGTTTGCCCTCCTGAGTCAGGAGGGCAGCGAGATCGAAGATCTCGCGAGGGGTGGTTCCCATTGGAACCACCCCGGCGCTTCGCGCCACCCCTCCTGACTCAGGAGGGGAATTTCAGGTTTTTTCAATATTACTCACGCCTTTATAGACCGTGCCCTCTCACATTGGTTGAATCGCACGGTCTAAATCTGGCGCGGCCGGCGTGCCGGAGGGAGGCTTCCTATGTATAATGACTCCACTATGTTTCCCAAAAAAGTCGCTTCGTTGCTTCTGATTCTGGCCCTGGGATCGGCAGTCGCTCAGGCGCAGACCGTGCCCTCAACGGCCCCGGCACCTCCGATTCCTGTAGAGGAGATCATCAAGAGGTTTTCGGAAAAGGAAAAGGCATTCAAACTCGCGCGGGCGAATTATACGTATCGCCAGGACGTCACTGTCGAGTCCCTGAGCACCGACGACAGAGTGACGGGACGGCATCAGGTGACAAGCGATGTCGGTTTTGATAGCTCCGGCAGGCGGACGGAAAAGATTATCTATGCTCCTCCGGATACCCTGAAAGGATTCGGCATGACCGCTCAGGATGAAGCGGATCTCCAGAATATTCAACCGTTCGTATTGACCAGTGACGAGATTGGCAAATACAAGTTGACGTATACCGGACAGGAGAAGATCGACGAAATCGGCTGTTATGTTTTCGAGGTCGAACCCAGGAAGATGGAGAAGGATCAACGGTATTTTCAAGGCAAAATCTGGGTCGACGATCGTGACTTTCAAATCGTGAAGACGTATGGCAAAGCTGTTCCGGACATCAAACACGGCGACGACGAAAATCTCTTTCCGCGATTCGAAACCTATCGCGAGCAAATTGACCATCAGTATTGGTTCCCGACCTATACCCGCGCGGTGGATACGCTCAACTTCTCCTCCGGTCCACAGAAGATTCGCGAGGTCATCAAGTATCAGAACTACAAGCGATTCGGCGCCGACATCAAACTGATCTTTGGCGATGCCGTGGACGACAACGGCAAACCGATCGATCCGGCCACCAGTAACAAGGCTCCGGCTATCGGTCCGAATGCGAACCCGAAGAAGTAGCGTTCCATTCTCACTACGGCTGGCCGAAAGCTTCGATGACTGTGCTAGTATCGGCGGCCATGAAATCACATGAACGCAAACCCATGCGCCGTTTCATGACTCGTATTGCTGCCTGCCTGGCTATTGTCCTCGGTCTGGGCGCAGTTCTGGTTGTTCCCTTCAATCATTCGCTGGCTGCGCCGGTTCCGGCGCGGCTCACCGATCAGCAGTTCTGGAGTCTTTCAAAAGATTCGTCCGAGGACGACGGAGTTTTCCGTTCGGATAACCTGCTGTCCAATGAAACGACGTTTCAATATGTGATTCCAGACCTTGTGCGGACCACGAAGCCGGGCCGGGTATACATGGGTGTGGGACCCGAACAGAATTTTACCTACATTGCAGCGCTCAAGCCGGCCATGGCCGTGATCGTCGACATCCGCCACGGCAATCTCGATGTGCATTTGATGTACAAGGCACTGTTCGAACTGTCCAAAGACCGCGCGGAGTTTGTGTCGCGGCTGTTCTCTCGAAAGAGACCGGACGGGCTGACCGCACAATCCAGCGCCAACCAGATATTTAACGCATATCTGCGGGCTGATGGCAGCAAGGAACTCTACGAGGAGAACCTGAAGGCGATTGAGGACCAACTCCAAGTGAAGCATGGATTCGCTCTGACTGCGGGAGATCTGGACGGGATCGCCTGGGCACTGAGCAATTTTTATCAGTTTGGGCCTTCGATCAATTACAACTCCAGCCTCTCATCGGCAAATCCCCCTGCCATAGTCGGCGCGACCGCCGGCGGGGGTCGAGGCGGCGGGAACAATCAGGTGAACTATGCGAGCCTGATGGTGGCCGACAATGGAAACGGCCAGTACATGAGCTATCTCGCCAATGAAGAAAACTTCGCGTTCCTGAAGGATCTGGAGTCCCGAAACATGCTCGTTCCGGTTGTCGGGGATTTTGGCGGCGATAAGGCCATCCGCGCGGTCGGAAAGTATCTCAAGAGCGTGGACGCAACCGTTTCGGCGTTCTACCTCTCGAACGTCGAGCAATACCTGGTTCAGGATGGCAAGTGGGAGCGTTTCTGCGGTAATGCCGCCGCTCTTCCCCTGGATGAAACCAGCACGTTTATTCGAACGGGCAACGGTGGCCCCTACACCCGATTCACCGGAGGGCGTGGCGGCGGAGGTGGCGTCGGGAATTCATCCACCGCGGCGATGCTCTCGGAATTGGGCCCCTGCGTTTCTAAGTAAGAACCGTCACGAGCCGGAAAACGGGGATTTCATCTGGACACTACCCGGTTTTTTGGCTATAACAAAAGTCTTCGGACACAGCGCTGTGCCGGAGCTTTGCGTGATGGCGGACAACGAAAGTCCCCGACCTTGAAAATAAGGTCGAGGGCTTTTTTTATTTGAGACGACATCGATATTTCAGGCAAGATAGGTGGGTTTTTGTCCCGACCCTTGCCACGGACTCCATATCTAAACAAAATCAGGATTCGAGAGAGGAAGAAATCATGACCCCAAAGGAGATTTTCCAGACAATTAAGGAGAAAGGCGTGAAATACGTCGATCTCCGTTTTACCGATACGCGCGGCAAGGAACAGCACGTCAGCGTGCCGGTCGCAGCTTTTGGCCAGGACAAATTCGATTCCGGCCACTTCTTCGACGGTTCCTCGATCGCTGGGTGGAAGGGAATTCAGGCTTCGGACATGGTGCTTATGCCGGATCCGACGTCATCTTTTATCGACCCCTTCCGCGAGCAGACCACGCTGGCGATCACCTGCGACGTCATCGAACCTTCCGATGGCAAGGGCTACGACCGCGATCCACGCTCGATTGCAAAGCGAGGCGCGGAATATCTCAAATCCACGGGACTGGGAGACACCGCGTACTTCGGCCCCGAACCCGAGTTCTTCGTTTTTGATGCCGTGGAATGGTCGGTCGATATGTCCGGTTCCCGCGTCAAGATCTTCTCCGAGGAAGCGGCATGGAATACCGGAGAGTCATACCCGAACGGGAATAAGGGACATCGTCCGACGATCAAGGGCGGATACTTCCCCGTGCCTCCGGTGGATTCGCTCCAGGATATCCGTTCGGAAATGTGTTCAATCCTGGAGCAGATCGGTGTCATTGTCGAGGTTCACCACCACGAAGTTGCGACTGCCGGCCAGAACGAAATTGGCACCAAGTTTGCCCCGTTGGTTCAGCGCGCCGACTGGTTGATGCGATTAAAGTATGTCGTCACCAACGTTGCCCACCGGCGTGGCAAGACCGCCACATTCATGCCCAAACCGATCGTCGGCGATAACGGATCCGGAATGCACGTGCACCAGTCGATTTGGAAGGGGAAGAACAATCTCTTTGCCGGCGACGGTTATGCCGGGCTTTCGGAATTTGCCATCCATTACATCGGCGGCATCATCAAACATGCCAAAGCGTTGAATGCCATCACGAACCCGGGTACCAACTCGTACAAGCGGCTCGTGCCAGGCTTCGAGGCTCCGATCAATCTGGCCTATTCGGCCCGCAACCGTTCGGCCGCCGTGCGCATTCCTCTCGTCACCAGTGCAAAAGCGCGTCGTATCGAAGTGCGCTTCCCGGATCCGACGGCGAACGCCTACCTCGCATTTACGGCCATGATGATGGCCGGTCTGGATGGAGTGCAGAACAAGATCAATCCGGGAAAACCCATGGACAAGAATCTTTACGAGCTTGAAGGCGAAGAAGCCAAGAAGGTTCCACATCCTTGCGCATCCTTGGATGAAGCCTTGGAGCACTTGGACAAGGACCGTGGATTCCTGACCAAGGGTGGCGTGTTCAGCAACGACATGCTCGATGCCTATATCGCCCTGAAGGAAGAGGAAGTCACCCGCTTCCGCATGACCACCCATCCCGTCGAGTTCGACATGTACTACAGCCTGTAAAAAATTGGGGTCAGACCCCTCGTTCCCCTATTTCTAGAAATAGGGGAACGAGGGGTCTGACCCCAATTCCTGCTGAACTCCCCAAATTCCCCAACCTTTGCTAAACTGTGGGCCGTCCATACGCTTGATTTAAGGAGTAGTACCTATGTCCGGCCATTCCAAGTGGCACAGTATCAAACACAAAAAAGCCGCGATAGACTCGAAGAGAGGACGTTCCTTCACGAAGTTCATCAAGGAAATCACGATTGCCGCTCGCATTGGCGGAGGCGATCCCGATGGCAACCCGCGGTTACGCAAAGCCATTCTCGATGCCAAGTCTCTCAACATGCCGGCCGACAATATCAAGCGCGCCGTCATGAAGGGCACCGGAGAGCTGGAAGGCGGGCAGCTCGATGAGATCACGTATGAGGGCTACGGACCTGCCGGAGTCGCCATTATCGTGGAGGTCGTTACCGACAACAGGAATCGTACCGTCAGCGAGGTTCGCCACCTCTTCTCAAAGAACGGCGGAAACATGGGTGAGTCGGGGTGCGTGTCGTGGATGTTCCACAAGAAAGGGTATATCGTCATCGAGGCCTCCAAAGCCGACGAAGAAACCCTGATGGCTCTCGCCATTGAAGCGGGTGCCGACGATTTCGAGAATGTGGGCGATACGTACGAAATATACACATCGCCCGATAGCTTTGATGGCGTGCTCGAAGCATTGAAGGCGAAGGGGATTGAAACGATGTCGGCGGAAATCTCCATGATCCCGCAGACTCAGGTGAAAGTCGAAGGCAAGGCCGCGCAGCAGGTCGTAAAACTGATGGAATTGATGGAAGAGCACGAAGACGTCCAGCACGTTTATGCGAACTTCGATATTGAGGAAAACGAGTTGGCCAGCGCCACCTCCTGAAGCCATGCGCGTGCTCGGAATCGATAGCGGGTCCCGAGTCACCGGCTACGGCGTCATTGAGGGTGATGGCGCCGATTGTGTTTATGTCCGTTGCGGAGTGATCCGCGTCAATCCTTCGGAGCCTCTTTCTCACCGGTTGCATTCCATCTATTGCGGGGTCATGGAAGTGATCTCGGAACTGCAACCCGACGCCGCCGCATTCGAAGGAATTTTCCACGCAGTGAATGTGCAAAGCGCCCTGAAACTGGGACACGTCCGCGGCGTATGCATGGCTGCGGTTGCGGAAGCGAAACTGCCCGTCTATGAGTATTCGCCGGCGGAAGTGAAGGCGGCCGTTACCGGCTACGGCCGCGCCGATAAACCTCAGGTTCAGCAAATGGTCTGCGCATTGCTGAAACTCAAATCCAGACCCGTTGAATACGACGCGTCCGATGCCCTTGCCGTTGCCATCTGCCACGCTCATTCCAACCGGCTGCGAAAAGCTGTAGGTCTCCAATGATTACCGCTGCAGTTCTGGCTTTGATCCTGTTATCTCCGCAACAACCGTTTACCCAGTTCACTTACTGCCGGCAAAATCCCAGTGGCTCGTTTGAGTCGTTATGCATTCAACTCGATCCCGAAGGCAACGGTGAAGCCCGCTTCAAGCGTGTGGATGACGACGCGCTCCGGCGCAGTGTGACGCTGTCCCAGAGCGGAAAAGCACAGTATCTCAGTGTGCTGTCCGCGACAAAATACCTGGCGGATTCGAAGAACTATGAATCGAAGAGGAAAGTCGCCGACCTTGGACTCAAGCATCTGACTCTCGAATCGGCCTCCGGACGTCGCGAGGCGGAATTCAATTATTCCGATTTGAAGGAAGTAAACGCCCTGGTTTCATTTTTCGAAAGCCTGCTGACACAGGAAGCGCTCGTCGTCGATCTCGAATGGGCGGTGAAGTTCGATCCACTGGGCATTCCGGATCGACTGGATCAGATCGATCGGGTCATGAAATCCAGCCGATTCGCGGATCCGAAAAACCTCACGGAAGTACTCGATATCGTCGATCGGGATGACCACATCGTGAATTACGCTCGATCCCACGCCCGCGAATTGAAGGCCAGGCTCGCGCTGATCAAGTAATCACGTCACAATCACGCCGGCATACCCAACGACACGGTCGAAGTCCTTCGATACCTCTGCCGATGTCGCATATTTCACAAGCTCTGCCTTGGTTGCTCCCAGCGTTTTTGCCGCCACAATCATTGCGGTGGCGGGCCCTGCGCCGCACATGGAAATTCGTTCCCGGCGTACCGTGTCGTGCAATCCCATTGCATCGAGTTTCAAGAGCGGATCGATAGCCTTGGCATCTTTTACTCGTGTGATCGCGTCCGATTCGTAATGGTTCATGTCGCTGGACGCCATGATCAGTGTCGATCGATCGACGCGCGCAACGGTCTCGCCGATTGCCTTTCCGAGCCGCTCCAGTGAACTCCAATCCGAAACTCCAACGACGATAGGAACAAACTTTACTCCGGATTTATGAAGGAACTGAATGAACGGTAATTGAACCTCCACGGCATGTTCGGATCGATGGGCTTCCCGGTCGTCCTCGAGCTGCGGATCGGCCATCAACAGCGCATCCGCCAATTCTGAATCGATCTCAAGTGAGCCCAATGGGGTCTGCCATTCGCCTCGACGCATGATGGAAAGCGGCACGCCGTAACCGGTATGGTTCGGGCAAAGGATTATGGTTCTGGAGGGGATCGAAATTCGGGAGTACACCGCTCCGGCTACGTGGCCGGAATAAATGAACCCGGCATGGGGAACGACGACTCCAATTGCCGGTCGGCGGATAGATCCCTCATCCAGAAAAATGGAAATCATTGCGGAAAGCGTCGCAGGGTTGGCGGGATAGAATCTCCCGGCTACGGCTGGTGTGCGAACGAACATGCCTGCAGGTGTGGTCATGATTGTCAGTGAGATTATTGCCCCTCCTGAGTCATGAGCGGCTGCGAATGCAAGCCCGCGCGAAGCGTGAGCGCGACAGCGCGAAACCGTAAGAACTTTTGCGCAGCCATCAAGAAAAAGGAGGGCAGCGGGATCGCGAAGCGGATCCAGCGAGGGGTGGTTCCAATTGGAACTAACCCTCCAAACGGCATCGCCCACCGAAACAAATGTATGAACAAATTGGGGACAGGCCCCGAATTCGATCGAGGGTGGATTGAGACCGGAAGGTTTTTGTTTCGAATTCGACTCCAGTCCCCACTTTGTTCATACGTTTGTTTCGTTCCAAAACCGTCACGACCGGGGAGCGTAGTAGCCCTGCCGGGTGCGGGCTTTCAGTCCATCCAGCTTCCCATCTTTATTCACGTCGAGATCCTGCACTTCGACTTTCAACTTGTGAAACTTGCCGTCCTTTTTCTGGTTCGACGGAATGAACGCCATCGTGTACTGGTTTCGCAGCTGGTGGCTCATGGTGATGTAGATGTCCGAGTACTCGGTCGGGAAGCGAGGGTAGAACGCGGTGCCGCCGGTTGCCGAAGAAAGCTGGTTGAGTTGATTGTCCGCTGACAACAACTCGATGTTGGTTTCCTGGTTGATGGAATTCTGGTAATACAGCCGAGCCATCTGCCCCATGCTCACGGCGTAAAGCATCGTGTCGGAAGTCTGAGCCCTCTTCAAAGTTTCGCCAAAGGTGTGGCGGCTAATCGAATCGAGTCCCGTGCTCAGAAGGAAAATCGCTTTCTTCCCGTCGACCTTGTCGAGCTTCTGGATCGTGTCGTACACGGCATCGAACAAACCCGTCTCGCGGCTCGAGGGGTATCGCAGACTCTTCAATCCCTCATAAAGAAGGTTGTGGTTCTTTGTGAAGTCGGTCACCAGCATGGGGTGGACGTCATACGCCACCAGCGCGGCCCAGTCGTTTTCCCTCAGGGAGTCGATGAATCCTGCAGCCGACGCTCCGATATTGTCGTAGTAGTACGCGAATGTCTGACTGTATTCGACGAGCACCACGACAGTCAGCGGCTCATCCACGGTGCTGAAGTTGGTGATCTTCTGCTCGATGTTGTCGTCGAAAATCCTGAAATGTTTCTTTTCCATTCCTCCGATCGGATTGCCGTTCTTGTCCAGTACCACAACGTCCAGGTTCACCAGGTTGACGTCGAGCGCGATGTCCGGCGCTTTGGGCGGTCCGGCTTTATCCGAAGGCGACGAAGGCTGAATGGGAATATTGTTCCCGAGATTACGGTTGGGTCCCTGGGCGAGAAGAAAACTCGTCACCAGCAGCAGGCCTGCGGCGATTAATACGCGTCCCTTGGATTGCATAGCGAACCTCTTTCGTCAGCCTACCCGAGCGAGCCTTTACGGCGCAAGATTTTGATCTCGCGCTTCCAGGACTGGTTGATCCCAATCTGCAGAAGCGGAAGGTTGCGCGGTAAATTCGCCACGAGGCGATTCAGCGATTTATGGAACGCCAGCAGCGGCGCGACGATGACGAGAAGGGCTGGTTCGTTCCGGATATCGATACCTTGAAAATATCCCCTGGCGGTGAAATCCCCGGCTTTTCGATGGCGCTCGACGGCCAGCCAGTAATCCAAAGCCTGGAATGGCAGTTCCGGATCCGACGTCACCTTTACTTCAATCACCACAAGGCGCCCATTCGGTGTGATCGTCAGCAAGTCAATAATGCTGCGATCCTGTCCGACAAAGCTGGGCACCTGCGGGTAGATCCATTCTGAACTCACCGGTAGCAGGGTCCCGATTTGTCGAATCAAATTGGACTCCAGCCATCGCTCTTCGTAAGCGCGGGCAAGCGGATGACGGCTTCCATAGCGGCGATCACGTTCCAGAGACTCAATCAGCGGTTCCAGCGGCTCCCCCATCGGATAGGTGGTGCCGGCTTCGGCCACGCGCGCCACTTCCAGTCCGCGGAGCCGGATGGAAACCGCCTTGCCGGGTATGTGCGGTACGGGTTGAAGCAGGTCCGGGGCGAGCGCGCAGATCCTGGCAACTTCCGATTGCACGTTGGGTTGATGGTATTCGTGAACGTAGGTTTCCGATTCGGCAAGTTTCGTCTCAAGTGGTGCGATCGTTTCACCGTCCCACTGCAACCACTCGAATTCGGCGCTCAGCGAAGGCATGGCCAGAAGCCGCGTCACAATCGTGCGGCTTCGATGAGCGGGCACGACAATCGAGATCCGCTGCCGCGCTATCGCCGACCACATGATTGCGGCGCGCATGATGCAATCGATCACGGGAGCGGACTCGTCCGGATCTACGGCAATTGCGGCGCGGTTTCCGATAATGAACCGCGGGTACGCTCCACCAATACCGCGCTGCTTATCGGCGTGAAGGATTTGCCTGACGGGCTGCCGGGAATGAAAGAACCCCGTTAGGGCTCGGGCAATCTGATTCTGAAAAAGCCGTCGTCGTCGGCGTGCGTCGACGTTCGAGGGGAGCACGCTGCCGGGATAAAACGTGACGACATCCTGCGCCGCGCGCAACCGGCTTTGTGTCCGGACCCGGGCGACATTGGGGCGCAGCCATTCGATGCCAAGAATCTTTCGACTGTGGCGGCCGAATCGAATGTTCGTATCCTCGATTTCGATTTCCGCGGCACTCAGCGGAATGAATTCCATTCCGTTGACGGATACCGTCCACGTCGGTTCCAGTGCCAGCAGAATTTTCAACTCGTCGCTCTGCACCCGCCGATTATATTGCGGTGTCTGGTTTCCACAACTCCGACCTGAGTCTCGCCAACATTGTGGTATCGTCACCGGATTCTAGGACCCTGTCCTGAAGGAGCGGATATGAAACGGTATTTTCAGAGGATGGCATTCGCCGCAACGGCGATGGTGGGCGTTCTGATCTGGATTAGCGGGATGAGGGCGCAGGCCCCGGGTGGCCAGGCGCCTCCGCTCCCTCCTGCAGCTGGAGCGGCTGCTGCTCAGCGAGGAGGCCAGCGCGGTGGAGCCCAGGCGGCAGGCTCGGAAACCGGCTGGAATTTATTTCAAACTCGAGGCTGCGCTCGCTGCCATCTCAGTCCGACGGACAAGGCGCCGACGGGAGAGATGATTCGCGAAATGACTCCGGAGCGAATCTTCGCGTCCATGACGACAGGCTCGATGCAAATGCAGGCGCAAGGTTTTACCGACGATCAGAAGCGCGTGATTGCGGAATTCATGAGCGGGCGCACGATGGGAAGTTCGGCAGTCGGTGACGCCAAAAACATGCCCAACAAATGTCAGGCGAATCCGGCGATGACAGATCTCGCTGCCGGAGGCTCCTGGAATGGTTGGGGATCCGACATGGCCAACACGCGATTTCAGCCCGCGACTCCCGCTGGACTGACCGCCGCTCAGGTGCCTCAATTGAAATTGAAATGGGCTTTTGGTTTGCCGGCCGGTATGACTTCCAGCTCTCAGCCGACGATTGCCGGCGGGAGGGTGTTTGTCGGCGGCGACAACGGATTCGTCTACTCGCTGGATGCGGCGAGCGGATGCGTCTACTGGTCCTTTGAGAATGGCGCGATCGTTCGCGGCTCCCTCACCGTTGGCCCGATCACCGGACAGGGGACTTCCCGTTTTGCGGTGTATTTCGGCGACGGCCGCGCCAATGTCTTTGCAGTCGATGCACAAAGCGGAAAACAGCTCTGGAAGACGAAGGTTGATCCGCACGTCGTGGCGCGCATCACCGCGGGGACGAAGCTGTATAACGGAATGCTGATCGTTCCGGTTTCATCGTCCGAAGAGTTTGCCAGCGGCAATGTGGATTATCCGTGCTGCACGTCTCGCGGAAGCATCGTGGCGCTGGATGCGGGCACGGGCAAGCAGGTGTGGAAATACTGGGTTGTTGAGGGCGAGCCAAAACCCGTTAAGAAAAATCCCAACGGCGTTCAAGTCTACGCGCCGGCCGGAGGTTCGGTTTGGAATTCGCCGACAATCGATCCCGTCCGCGGCGCTATTTATTTCGGTACCGGCGATGCGACAACCGCGCCATCTCCTCTAACCACGGATGCCATCGTTGCTGTCGACATCAAGACCGGTAGATTGCTATGGACGTATCAGGCGGATGCCAACGATGTGTTCATGGGTGGGTGTGGAACGCCACGCAGTGAGGCTTGCCCGACTCCCAACGGCCCGGACCTGGATATCGGAAACTCTCCAATCCTGAAATCGCTGCCGGGCGGCAAGCGCGTTTTACTTACCGGAACGAAACGAGGTCACCTGATCGCGCTCGATCCGGATAACAAGGGCGCGTTGTTGTATCGCGTCACCGCAAACAACGGTGCAGCTGTCGTTCCGAGCGCGGCTCCGCCTGCAGGGCGTGGCGGCGGTGGCGGCTCCATCGTGTGGGGCGGCGCTGCAGACGCGCAGAATGCGTATTACGGACTTGGTGGAACGGGCCTCGTTTCGTTGAAGCCGGAATCCGGCCAGACGGTCTGGACCTTTGTAGCTCCCAACGGTGGTGGCAACCTGGGCGCTGCGCCAACCGTGATTCCCGGCGTCGCTTTCGAGGCGTCGAGCAACGGGCGGCTGTACGCGGTTTCGACCGATACCGGAAAGCTGCTCTGGGAATTCAATACCAATCAGGAATTCCAGACGGTGAACAAAGTAAACGCGCACGGCGGTGCGATCAGCGTCTCCGGAGCTTCGATTGCCGGCGGAATGGTGTTCATCAGTTCCGGCTATGCGATCAGCAGCGGTGCATCCGCCGGCAATGTGATTCTCGCATTCGGACCGAACTAAAGAAGGAGTCGAACGCCGCATGAACAGGCGCACTCTGCTCAAGACTGCGGGCTGGCTGACTCTGGGGTATCCCATCGGGCGCCTGGCCGCCGTGCAATCTGCTCCGCGTTTCTCAGCGGATCCTTTTGTCGCCGGTGTGGCATCCGGCGATCCCACTCGAAACAGTGTGGTCCTCTGGACTCGGTTGATACCGGATCCCAACGCCGAGCGTGATTGGCAGCGCGCCCCGGTACAGGTGGATTGGGAGATCGCGTCCGATGAAGCGATGAAGCGAGTGGTGAGCCGCGGGAGCAACGCCGCGACGCCGGATTTCGGGCATTCCGTTCACGTCGATGCGACGGGACTCGATGCGAATCGCTGGTACTGGTATCGGTTCAAGGCCGGCTCTGCCGTCAGTCCCGTCGGGCGTACCAAGACGGCGCCTGCCGGCGCCACCGATCGCATCCGGTTTGCATTTGCATCGTGTCAGAATTTCCAGTCGGGGTACTTCACGGCGTATCAGAACCTGGTTCGAGAGGATCTCGACGCCATCGTGTTTCTCGGCGATTACATATACGAAACCGATGGAATGGGCCCCCGGCGAATCGCAATGGCTGAATCGAAAACGCTGGAGACGTATCGTGCGCGATACGCGATGTATCGCACGGATCCGCATTTGCGTGAAGCTCACCGCCTGTTTCCCTGGATCATCACCTGGGACGATCATGAAGTGCAGGACAATTACGCCAGCGATGTTCCGAAGGACAGCCAGCCCAGGAACGAATTCATCAAACGAAGAGCCGCCGCCTATCAAGCGCACTACGAGTGGTTGCCAATGCCGAAGGCCGTCATTCCGAAAGGTGCCGATGCTCGCATGTACCGCACCCTCTCGTTTGGTCCACTCGCGAACTTTATTGTTCTCGATGGCCGGCAGTATCGCAGCGACCAGCCCTGCGGGGATGGGAATAAGCCGTCGTCATGTCCCGGATTTTTCGAAGACAGAACGATGCTGGGTTCCGCTCAGGAGAAGTGGGTCGACGCTGAGATGCGCGCGTCGCGAGCTCAATGGAACGTCCTGGCAAATCAGGTCGCGATGACGATCGTCGATCAGGGTGCCGCCGGGCAGGCGGACTCATACCACATGGATGCGTGGGCAGGTTATGAAGCCGCACAGCGACGGATGACCGCGAGTATTGGTAGTACCCGTGTCCGAAATCCCATCGTGATTACGGGAGATATCCACTCCAATTGGGTCTGCGATTTGAAGGCGGACTACCGCGATGCAAAGTCACCGGCGGTTGCAACGGAACTTATCGGGACTTCGATTTCATCGGGCGGTGATGGCGCCGATCGCGTGGCCAACACCGACGCGCTGCTGGCGAAAAACCCGCAGATCCGGTTTTTCAATAACCAGCGCGGATACGTGCGCTGCGAAGTGAATTCGAAGACGCTGACAGCGGATTTTCGCGTGGTAGAAAAGGTTTCGGTGCCGGAGTCGCCGGTTTCGACACGAGCCACGTTCGTCGTTGAGGACGGACGACCCGGGGCGCGCAAGGGCTGATTTGACCTTGGAACCGGGCTTGCTGTTTCGGAGCCGATGGATGAAAAGAAATCGCAGTCGGATCAACTTGAAGAACGGCTCATAGACTTCGCCGTTCGGATTATTAACCTCGCTAACTCACTTCCAAGGTCATCTTCAACGCGCCACATCGGAATGCAGGTGCTGCGTTCCGGCACGTCCGGTGCGCCAAACTACGCGGAGGCGCGTGGTGCGGAAAGCCGAGCGGATTTTGTGCATAAGCTCGCGGTCGTCCATAAGGAACTGAACGAGACTGCGGTCTGGCTCAAGATTCTGAGTAGAAATGTCGCTGAAAAGCGGGAAGAGATTGTCGCGATTTTAGCCGAGAACCAGGAACTGGGAAGCATTATAGGAGCCTCATTGAAGACGGCCCGTTCAACAACGCGTCCTACAAGCACAAATCACAAGTCGTCGGATCACCAATCATAAATTCCCCGATTGGTTGATTCGAAAAACGGGAATTTATGATTGGTGATCCGACGACTTGTGATTTGTGCTTGTAGAGACTTTGAACGGAGGAAGAGGGATTCGAACCCCCGGCACGGTTTCCCGCGCAACGGTTTTCAAGACCGCCGCCTTCAGCCACTCGGCCATTCCTCCGCTTGGAAGAATAGCAGAAGGGATGCGCCTACTGTCTCTTCTGAATCATCGATTCGTAAAGCACGGCGGGATGGCGCTCATCCGTAACGGAGGGTATCGCGCAGGTCGGACTGGATTTCGGGTCGAAGATTTTAGCCTCGGAAAACGGGCGATTGGGCCGGTATCCCGGGCCTTTCGCATCGATGCCCGGCCGGGCCATCAGCTTCTCGATGCCGTAAAGAGTTTCGTTCCGATTGTAAGCGGCCTGATGGTGTTCGCGGCTCATGACGATGGCTTCTTCCGGACAGGCATCGACGCAGAACCCGCAATAAATACACCGCATCATGTCGATGTTGAACAGCTTTGGAAATTTTTCGATTTCCGGATTCGGATGTTCCGCCGCTTCAATGTAAATGCATTCGGCCGGGCAGATCGTGGCGCACATATAGCAGGCGACGCATTTCAAGCTGCCGTCGTCGCGAACGGTGAGGATATGCGTTCCGCGAAAGCGTTCGGAGTAATTCCGGGATTGTTCCGGATAGCTGATCGTCGGCATGTCGCGCTTGATGAGACTCGTGAAGAGCCGGCTGAATGTGACGCCGAAGGCGCGAAACGTCGACCACAGCGACGCATTTTCGCGACGCGCTCTCTCGCTGACGTTGATGGTTGGAACATCGACGGCATAGCCGCCCTTCGTAGGGATCATCGCGCGACCTCTTCATCTTTTACTTCGGTTACTGCCTGCGCGCTCATTCCGAGCGGCCCGATCGCATCGTAATCCACGCCGGTGTACGCCGGCACTTCGCGGGCGATCCATTCGAATATAGCTGCCGGATCGGCAGACACCTGAATACCGGCGAGTCCGAGCATCTTCGACATCATGGAATGCAGCGGTTGCCCACCGCCTGGCGGCATCACGGCATGATTCGCAATCTGAACGCGCCCAGCGAAATTCGTATACGTTCCGGTCTCTTCGGCCCATCCGGCCATGGGAAGAACAATGGTGGCTCCCGCCGTCCACGCAAATTCGTGAGTTGTGCTCACCACGGAGAAATCCAGCGCTCCGATGAGTTGTTGAAGCTCAACCAGGATTTCCGGTTCACCATCTCCGATGAGCTGCGGATGATAGGAAATCCACATCCCTCGAATCTGGCGGCTTTCAGCCATCATGCGAAGTCCACGCATTCCACCCAACGTACCCGCCAGTCCCAGATGGATGGCGCCCTGAGTGTTGGGATGCTTGTCCAATCGGCGCAGCAAATCATCCTGGCGTTGGAGGTAAGTCTCCATTTCCGTTCCCAGACGGAAATCCATCTGCCCACGGAAATATTTTTTCATCAGGAACAAAGCTTCGTTGGTGTTCGTGGCGGAGCCGAGCCCGGCGACGGCACCGTCGCCGTGCTCCTTGCGAATGGATTCGAATCGCTGATGGATCGCAGGCAGCAGTCCATCCACCGTCCGGGCGTCGCCGGTCGCTCGCGGCGATTGCAGGCGCGGCCAGCGTTCCATGGCATGGAAGCTCAGCCGGCCTTCGTCGCACAGCCAGCTCTGGTTCACGTCGACATTTCGGCGTCCAACCGTTCGGTAGATCTTTCCGTCATTGGCGGATTCACCAGGAATCCCACCGCCCAGCGCGCGTGCCGAGTGGTCGATCCGCATATTGCAGCCCGTGCTGCAACCGCCGCAAACCGAACTGGTGCCCTTGAGAAACCACGACCGCACTTTGAATCGGAAATCGGAACTAGTCAGAGCGCCAACCGGGCAAATATCGACGACGTTGCCGGAATACGGATTGTCGAAGGGCTTTCCGCCATGGATGGCGATTTCGGAAGCGTGTCCGCGGTTCAACACCACGATCTCGCCGGTGTGCGTGACGTTGCGTGTGAATCGCACACATCGCGTGCACAGGATGCAGCGCTCCTGATCCAGCTTGACGAGAGGGCCAAGGTCTGTCGCTTTCTTGCGCCGCGTCTTTTCTGTGCCCGGATAGCGGCTGGTATGACCTGCGTTAGCCATGTAGTAATCCTGAAGCCAGCATTCCCCCGATTGATCGCATACCGGGCAGTCGATCGGATGGTGAAGCAGCAGGAATTCCATCGCATAGCGCACTGCCTGCAGAACCCGTGGGGTGGCGGTGCGCACGATCATGCCCTCGGTAATGGGAGTGGCGCAGGATGGCACCAGCTTGGGGAGTTTCTCCACTTCGACCAGGCACATCCGGCAGCTGCCTTCGATTCCAATATCCGGGTGGTAGCAATAGCGGGGAATCTGAACGCCGACTTCGTCAGCCAGTTGAATAATGGTCTTGCCCGGGGGGACGTCGTATGTCTGGTCGTTGAGCGTGATCTTGGGCATAAGCGATTTAGATTATCACGACGATTTCGGATGTTCGATGGGAAGATCCAATCGGTTGCCCCACTCACCCCAGGATCCTAGATAATTGCGAACCTGCGGGTATCCGATCAAGCGGAGCGCCAGGTACGTGTGCGCCGCGCGATAACCGCCCTGGCAATACGGTATGACCTCCAGATCCGGGCGGATGTTCCGTTCGGCATACATTTTGCGTAGCGCATCGGCCGTTTTGAAAAAGCCACGCTCATCCAGGTTTTCCGTCCATTCCAGATGCACCGCCTCGGGTATGGCTCCTCCACGGGCGGAGCGGACAACCTGGCCGGTGTACTCGCCGACGCTGCGTGTATCGACAATGACCGAACTCGAGGAATGGAGCCTTGACGCCACATCATCGACAGTGGCCAGCAGTTCGGGGCGCGGGTTCATCTTGAAGTTGCCTGCCTTCGGGATGCTGGCTTCGTGCGTCGTGGGCAGGCCGGCCGCCGTCCACGCGTTGAATCCACCGTTGAGCATATGGACTTCGGGGTGGCCGAAGTACTCCAGGAACCAGAACAGGCGTGCCGATCGCATGCCGGAGATGTCGTCATAGATGACGACGATGCTGTCGGATTGGACTCCGCGGGCCTGGATGAGATGTTCGATGATCCACAGAAACGCATGCAGGGCCTCGGGTCGAGTATCGATGAGGCTGATGCCGAAAATGTCAAAGCTTCGCGCGCCCGGAATGTGGCTGTTGGCGTATGCTTCCGGGGGCCGTAAATCCATGATGACGATCCTGGGGTTGCTCAGGTTGTCGCGGAGCTGGTCCGTCGACCAAAGTAATTGTGGGTTGGTATCACTCACGATCGTTACCTCAACGCGTCCAAAAACAGTTTGTTGAATTGCCGTTGCTGCAGGTCCAATTCGGCTAGAATAGCCGATTTTGGGAGCAGAAGTGGCCACGCTCATAAAATGGAGGAATGACTTTTGATTTCCGTTGAGAACATCACGAAACGCTATCCGACAAAGACTGCGGTCGAGGGAATGTCCTTTAAGGTGGAGAAGGGCGAGATCCTTGGATTTCTCGGACCCAACGGCGCCGGCAAGACCACGACCATGCGGATCATCACAGGATACATGCCGGCGACGGACGGAACCGTTCGAGTGGATGGTTTTGACGTCGGGGACAACCCTCTGGAATGCCGCAGACGCATTGGCTACCTTCCGGAAAACCCGCCTCTGTACACCGAAATGACAGTGCGGGCTTACCTTCGATTTGTTGCAAAGATCAAAGGGGTCGCTTCGGGCCGGCTCAGAGACGAAGTGGATCGGGTCATGGACAAGGTGAATATCAGTGACGTGCAGGAACGGATCATCGCCAAGCTTTCCAAGGGCTATAAGCAGCGTGTTGGGATCGCGCAGGCGTTATTGAATGACCCGCCGATTCTGATACTCGACGAACCCACGATCGGTCTCGATCCCAAGCAGATTCACGAAGTGCGCGAGTTGATCAAGGCACTTGCCGGCAACCACACCGTCATTCTCTCTACGCACATTCTTCCGGAGGTCGAACAGACCTGCCATCGCGTGATCATCATCGACCATGGGAAAATCATAGCCGTCGATACGCCGCAGAACCTCAGGACACAGGGCCAGGGAACATCGCGAATTTCCGTTGAAGTGCAGGGGCCATCCGCTGCGATTGTTTCCGCGTTGAAAGCTCTGCCCGGCGTCGTTGGAGTACGAACGGAATCGGAATCCGGCGGCCAGTGCCGCTTTCAAGTCGACAGCGATATCCGCCAGGACATTCGCGGCGAATTGGCCCGAACCATCGTCACGAAGGGATGGGGGCTGCTGGAACTGCACTCGTCCGTAATGAGCCTTGAAGACATTTTTATTAAACTTACAACCGCCGAAGACACCCACGGATCGGAAACGAACCAGTCATGAAAAACATCATTGCCATTGTTCAGCGCGAGTTGGGATCGTACTTTATTTCGCCGGTGGCCTATGTGGTCCTGACGATATTCCTGTTTTTGTCGGGAATGTTTTTCCAGAACATTCTTTCGCAGGTTTTGCAAATGGCCATGATGTCGGCCATGCAGGGCGCCCAGTCGGGTCAGGGGCCTCAGCCGATGGACGTGCCTGGGATCGTGAGTCAGAACTTCCTCAGCTCGATGAGCGTCATCCTGCTGTTCATGATCCCGATGATTACCATGGCGCTGTTTTCAGAAGAAAAGAAGCGCGGCACCATTGAACTGCTGCTGACCGCACCGGTCACCGACGCACAGGTGATCCTCGGTAAGTTTCTGGCGGCCGGTTCATTCTTTGCCTTGATGCTGCTGACCACATGGATACCGATGGCCGTGCTCTATATCTACGGGAAACCGGCGTCGGGACCGATCCTCACCGCGTACCTGGGACTGCTGCTTTACAGTTTGTCGCTGGTCGCCATCGGAATGTTCATCTCGAGTTTGACGGAGAATCAGATCGTCGCCGGAGTGTTGAGTTTCGGTGTGTTCCTGATGCTCTGGCTCGTCAGCGTCATGGCGAACCGCGCACAGGACTCCTCGAAGGCGGTGTTGTCGTACCTATCCATTCTGGATCACCTGGACGATTTCATGAAGGGTGTGCTCTCCACTTCAAACGTCATCTTCTATGTGTCGCTGGCCTTCGTTGGAGTTTTTCTGACGTATCGATCGGTCGATTCACTGCGCTGGAGAGGGTGAAATGAAAGAACAACTCAAAAAAGCAGATCTGTTCGGTCTCGCCATTATCGCCGCCGCGTTGATTACCTACTCCACACGCGGAGTCTGGTCCATGTATCAGACCATAGCCACGGTTGCCGGTGGCCTGTTGGTGGTGACTTCCATTGCCCTGAAAATGGGAGAAATCCAGGCGGGATTGCAGCGGCGCTCCACGAAGTACGGAATCAATTCCGCGACAACCGTAATCCTGGTTTTGGGAATTCTTGCCTTCGTCAATTACCTGGGTGCGCAGCATTCCAAGCGCGTCGACATGACATCGGAAAAGATCTTCAGCCTTTCGGATCAGTCGGTGCAGGTATCCCGCCAGGTGAAGGAGGAAGTCCATATTAAGGCGTTCTATAAGGGAGGCGAATACATTCCGGTTCGCGACCTTCTTCGTCTCTATTCGCATCAAAACAGCAAGATTTTGTTTGAGTTTGTGGACCCGGACACTCGCCCCGAAGTCGCAAAACAGTATGCCGTGACGGTGTACGGGAATATGAATAACCCCCTGACGGGCCAGTCCACCCGATTTGGAACGCTGATTCTCGAAATGGGTACGAAGACCGAACGCATCGAGAAACAGGGCGGTGATCTGAAGGAAGAAGACATCACCAATTCACTTCTGAAATTGGTCAAGGGAGTGCAGAAGACCATCTACTTCACCGAAGGCCACGGCGAAAAGTCGACCAGCAGCACGGACGATCACGGGTATCAGCTCGCGAAGACCGCGTTGCAAAAAGAAAACTATCTGGTCAAAACGCTCAATTTGATCCAGGAGGGCAAGGTTCCGCAGGATGCTTCTGTGGTCGTCATGGTCGGTCCGACAACGGAACCGCTGCCAGCGGAACTTGATACCCTGGATGCTTATCTGAATGGCGGCGGCAATGCGCTTGTGATGCTGGATCCTCCTCCGTCGGCATCGCTGAAAGGTTTTCTGAGCAAATGGTCTTTGGATGCCGGGGCCAACTTCGTGATCGACAACAGCGGTCTGGGAAAACTCTATGGCACCGGTCCAACGGTCCCACTGGTGACGACGTACGAAGGTCATCGGATCACCCAGGGATTCGATATCATGACGTTCTTCCCGCTCGCCCGTTCGATTACTCCGGAAAAGCCGGGCGCGAATGGAATTGTCGTTGAGCCGATCCTGCGGACGAACGATGTCAGTTGGGCGGAATCGGACATGAAGCCTGGCGTGAAACAGTTTCGATTCGATGAGAAGGACGATATCAAGGGGCCTGTGACCATCGCCGCCGTTGCGACGAAGACGATGGGCGAAAAGAAGGCGCATCTGGCCGTTTTCGGCGATTCCGATTTCGCCATCAATCAGTTCTTTGGGCTCGTTGGTAACGGCAACCTGTTTACCAACACGGTGACGTATCTTGCGCAGGACGAAAACTTCATCTCCATCAAAACGAAGGATCCATCCAATCGCCCGCTGACTTTAACGGATGCGCAGGGAAAGACTGTCGCATGGCTTGTCGAAATCCTGTTGCCCGGTTCCGTGCTGGCCATCGGAATCTCGGTTTGGGTGAGGCGGAGGAAGTAGTGCGTTTTCGGAGTACTTTCGCTCTTCTCGGAATTTTCCTTTTGCTGGGAGGATACGTTTATTTCACCGAGTATCGCGGCCGCGATGAACGTGCGCAAAAGGAAGCGACAAAGAAGAAATTGTTTCCAGCGGAGTTGAAGGACATGGTCGAACTGAGTCTGGTTTATCCGGATCACAGGATATCGGCCGTCAGGAAAGACGATAAGAATTGGGAGATCACCGATCCGAAGGGGATTGATGCCGATTCCGAAGCGTGGGAGATGCTGGCATCGAGCATCGGACAGATTGAGAAGGAAGAAACCGTTGTTTCGACCAATCCGGATCTTGCCGTTTATGGCCTGGATAAGCCCGCTATCCAGGTCACGGCGAAAATGAAAGACGGCCACTCGGTTGGCGTGTTGTTTGGCGGGGAGAATCCGAGCAAGTCTCAGAATTATGCGAAGCTTGTCGATGGGACGGAAGTGTTCCTGAGCCCGGTGAACTGGAGCAGGACGTTTCAGAAAACTCTGACCGACATGCGGAACAAGAAGGTTCTGGACTTTGCGCTCGACGACATCAATGGTGTTCGTATCGACGATGGAAAGAATCCGATGGAGTTCCAGAAGTCGGGGATGGATTGGCTGCTGAAGAAACCGTCGGAATTGAAGGCGGACGGAGCGGAAGTATCGGGTTTCCTCAGCGCCATTCAATCGGCTCGAGCCTTGAGTTTTGCCGGGGATGAAACGACCCCTTCCACTGCCGGCTTGATGCCTCCGGCGGTCCGGATTACCTTGCACGATGGAAAGGCCAGCAAAGATCGCATTTTGAGCCTTGGAAAATCACCGGAAGTGGACAAGTATTACGCCAGCAACGACACGCGTCCGGGGATTTTTGTCATCGATAAAGAGGTTCCCGGCAAGGCCAGACGTCCGTTGACGGATTGGCGCGATCGAACCATCGCGCATTTGGACCACGATGCAGCCGACAAGATTGATGAAATCGAGATTTCACGGGGAAAAGAAAAAGTATTGCTGAAGAAGCAGGGGACAGACTGGAAAATGTCGGACGGCCGGAAAGCTCAATCCGACAAGATTACGAACGTGCTTATCATGCTGGAATTCGAAAGAGCCTCGCAAATTGTGGACACGCCCGTAAGCCTGGCCACATACGGGCTGGACAAGCCACGGCTTGCGGTCACGCTGCGGCAGTCGGGGAAAGATGTTCTTGGCCTGCAATTCGGTAATGCAACCCGGAATCCGGAAGGTTCGTACTTAAAGGTGTCTCAGAGCTCCGCAGTGATGACTGTGACGGCCGATCTGTACGATAAGTTCAACCTCAAGGCGGACGATCTCGCCGAGGGCCAACCAGCCACGAAGTAGAGAGCCGGAAAGGCTCTGTTTCGTGCAAATTCCGAGGGGTGTAACCGCGCTCGGGCATGCGACGTAATCAATTATGAGCTTCGAACGCGAACTGGTTGTTCGCGCCCAGGCCGGGGACGGGGCAGCGCAGGAAGAACTGGTTCGCCAGTTTTCCCCGATGGTTTTCCGGCTGATCTCACGCTTCTTTCGCTACCGGGAAGATGTCGAAGATCTTGCCCAAGATGTGTTTTTTAAGGTATTTACACGTATTAATCAGGTTCGGCCCGATGAGAATTTTCCCGGGTGGCTGCGGCGGGTAACGATCAATACCTGCTATGACGAGCTGAGAAAGACGCGCCGACGGAACGCGGCATTTGAGATTTACGGTCCACTGCAGGAAAGCGAACCGGTAGCGCCTTCCGCCGACCCGGAACGAGACGATTTCGGGGTAGCCCGGGTGGCATTGGAAGCATTGGACCCGAAGTTGAAGATTCCATTGATTCTGAAAGAGGTTGAAGAGTTGTCGGTGGCAGAGATTGCAAAGACGATGGGCATCACGGAAACCAACGTCAAAGTACGGCTTTTTCGAGGGCGCAAGAAATTGGCGGCCAATTTAGCCAAATTGGGGCCTACGGCGAAGTAATTCAAGGATCAGAACTATGAATTCAAGAATGGACGAGTTTTTCAAGCAGGAAAAATCGCGGGTCTTCGAGCCGGATCCTTATTTTCCTCAGCGGGTGATGGCGCGAGTCGCGGCACGACTGCAGGAGCAGCGGGAGAATGGCATCTGGGAAGGCATGAAGGCGGGAGCGCGGCCGGTGTTCGCACTGGCGTTGGTGCTGCTGCTGGCGTTTCTCGCGGTGCAGCTGTTTGTGCCGGTCCTTCCACCTCGAGGCCCGATTGAGGCATTTCTCTCGACCGACCAGAGTCCGGATGAGCAATTGATTTATACCGGCGTCGATCCATCGAGTCCTGAATTGGAGCAGATGATCATCATTACGGAGGACGGGCAATGATTGACCGTTCGATCAAAGGGAAGTTGCTGGTCTTTTCAGTATTTTTCCTTGGGATTGTCTCGGGTGTCGTGATCACGAATCTGTGGGAGACGCGCCTGGTTTCTGCGCCAGTGGTCGCAGAAAAGGACAAGGAGAAGAGGGCGGATCGCGATGTAAACCAGTTCTATGACTACGTCGGGATGACTGCCGCGCAGCGCGAACAGGCGAAAAAGATCATGAGTGACTCAAGGCCGGAGATTAAGAAAATCATTGATCAGACGCGTCCCCAGATGGATGCGATTCAAAAGCAGACCCGAAGTCAGATTCGCGCGATTCTGACGGACGAACAGAAGAAAAAGTACGACGAGTTTAATGAGGCCCGGCGCAATAAGCAGCGGCCGCAGCGTTCGAATTAGCGTTAGTTTTTGTAAGTCTAAAAACTTTCCAGGAGAGGTTACGTTATGAAGAGAATGTTATTCGCAGTTGCGGTTTTGATATTGGCACTTCCCATGTACCAGCCGCTCTATGCCCAGGACGGAATATTTGGTGGCGATTCCGTCGATCTGTCCGGACTGCTGGGTGGCGGAGACCGCGGCGGTGGCAATCGCGGTAACGGCAGAAACAATGTTCAGATTCCTGTTTCCAACGACATGTTCGTGGAAATCAAGGGTATTTTGAGTAAGGGAAAGACGCCGCTTGAAAAGGCTCAGGAGAACCCGCTGAAGAGCTTGTTGAACAAGGAAGTCACAGATCTGACCGATCGTATTCAGATTCTTCGAAACAACAATAACAACGGCAACAATAACAACTTTCCGAACAATTTCCCCAACGCTCAGGAACAGCAACAAGGTGGGCGCGGTGGACGTGGTGGTGGCCAGCAGGCGAACAACCAGCAGAACAATCAGCAAAACAACCAGCAACCCAGCGCGCAGGAAGTCAAGGTAGACACCATCACCAGTCTGAAGAATGACGATTTTATTGAAACGAAACTGGCGTTGTTCTTGACCCCGGAACAAGTGGCGTTAGTCAAGAAGGCCCATGCGGACGACAAGTCGAATGCGAATTGTCTGGGAGGACTGCTGGATCGGTTTTTCAACCAGATGCAGAGTGGCAACCGCGGCAACCAGAATAACAACAATCAGAATTACAACAACAATAACAACAACCAGAATCGCAACAATAACGCCAAGAGGCCCAACGGACAGGCGTACTGCATGACGTTGGAGGCGACTCCATCGGATCGGCTGGAGCCGATTCGAAAGGTGTTGGCAAAGGGAAACCTTCCACTTCCCAAGGATAAGGAAGCGATTGCTCAAGTTGTGATGAACTCGCAGTTGCAGGATCTCGATGTCGCTATCCGGGCTGGTCTGACCAACAACAACAATGGCGGAGGCCGCGGCAACCAGAATAACAACAATCAGAATCGCAACAACAATCCACAGCAGATCATTCAGACCGCCACGGACAACATGTATAAAAAAACTGAAGCGATGTTGAAACCCGAGCAGGCGGACACTTTGAAGAAGTGGCACTACGAGCAGATGCTCGGACGCGGCGGTATTGAATCGCTGGCGGCGATAGAAGCCATGCAGGATACGCCGTTAACCGATGAGCAGTATGCCAAGGTCACAGCGGCCTGGCCGGAACTTCGCAGTCAGATTGAGAAGCTTGCGAAGACGACAGGCAAGAACATCACCGATAAACAGCGTGATTCGGCCGCAATGGAAAAAATTCTGGGGATGTTGGAGCCCGTCCAGGAAGCGGGCTATCGACTGGCATTGAAGTACGGCCCACAGGTGGCCGCCGGAAAATAGTAGGATTTGTAACCCTGCCGTTCCAACGGGCGTAATTGACTTTGTGAATTCAAAGGGTACTCAGTACCGGAAATCATTATCGAAATTGTATTTACTTTGGGGGAGGTTGGCCAAATGCGGAGGCTGAGTTTACTCACATTATTTGCGCTTTTGCTATGCAGCGCGGTTTTTGGCGCCCAGAATGCGGCGCCCCAGGCTGTGCCGGCAAATGCGGTGAAGTTGAAAGGCAAGGTCGTGGACACGACCGAAGGCGCGATGCAGGGTGCGGCGGTTCAGGTGACCACGGGAACGCCGGCGCGCGTCGTCGCTAGCGGAACGACAGACGGCGAAGGAAACTTTGAGCTGAATGTGGCGCCGGGTCCATATCAGCTGATGGTGAAAGTTCCGGATTTCAAGGACAACGCCCAGGCGGTTCGAGTCACCGCAGACATGGCACCGTTGAAGATCACGATGACCATCAACGTTGCAGGCGAAGTTGTCGATGTCGCCAGTGTGACCAACGAAGTCGGTGTCGATCCGGATTCCAGTTTGAATACGGACGTGATCACCGGCGACGCTTTGCTGGACCTCCCGGATAACGAAGATGACCTTCTCGCGTACCTCACCCAGCTGGCTCAGCTTCGCGGTGGAGATGGCGAAGTGACGCTCTCCGTCGACGGGTTTACCGGTGGGAATCTTCCTCCCCTTGCCCAGATTGCAGAAATCCGCATTGTGAACAGCTCCTTCAGCGCCGATGGCTCCTCCGGCCCTCGCATCGAAATTGTGACGCGAGCGGGATCCGGAAAGTGGACGGCAAGCACAACCTCCAGTTTCAAAGATGAATCGATGAATTCGTTGAATCATCTCTCCACTGGAAAGCGTCCCAAGTCTCAACAGAGAAACATTTCACTTAATTCCAGCGGTCCGGTGATTCCCGGCCGATTGAGCTTGAATGCGAGTATTGCCAACAATGAGACCGATTCAGGAGGCAGTGACCTTCGTGCCGTGACCGCCAATGGTCTGGTCTCCAGTGGAATTACCAGCATCAATGCCGGACGATCGTTGACTCTTTCGCCCCGTCTGATGATCAATAAGGTTCATAACCTGACGACGTCGTTCAATTACCAGACTCGTGATACCAAGAACAGCGGCATCGGTGGGCTGACTCTGCCCGAGCGGGCTTCAAACAACAAAACCAATAACTGGCAATTGCAGGTCAGCGATCGAATCACGAAGGGGAAAGTGGTCGATACGCTGCGTTTCTCCGAGCAGCACAATACGACCAACAACACTCCGGTCAATTTGAACGGCTATACCATCAACGTAACGGGAGCGTTTCAGGGTGGCGCGGGGCCGAATAGCCAGCACAACATCACGGAAAACTTCCTTCTCGGAAACACGATGCAGTGGCAGCCAAAACCGAAGTTGACGTTCAGTGCAATTGCGTTCGAGTTGCAGTATCACCGAAACAACAGCAACAACCGGAACAACTATAACGGTACGTTTACTTTCCCAAGTCTGTACGACTACTGCGCTACGCTTGCTGCAGATTTCTCCGTCGGTACGCAATGCCAGACCGAGCTTGCGAACAAGCTGGCGGCCAAGGCAACTTACGATTCGGATCAGGCGAACATCGATGCGGGCAAGACATTAGATATCACGCCAAAGTCTCCAACTCAGTTTACCCAGACTTCCGGAGATTCGCAGATCCAGGTGAGCCAGGCGGAATTGGCGCTGTGGGCACAGGGTGACTGGCGCGTTACGCCGAGAGCCGATGTTTCCTTCGGTTTGCGCTACCAGGTACAGCAGCATTTTAAGGACTACAACAATCTTGCACCAGTTGTAGGCTTGTCCTATCAGCTTCGGACCAAAGGCAACTGGAAGACGGTTGTTCGCGCCGGCGTCAAGATGACGGACAGCACGTTCCAGATGAACCAGTACCAGCAGTTCAGGCAATCCGGTGCAGGTTCGGCCCAGAAAACAATTACCATTCTCACGCCGTCTTATCCGGATCCAACGCTGGGCGGCACTCTGAGCACGGCGGCCACGGCAATCTCGACCCGTATTCTGGCTCCAGATGCTGCATCGCCTTACCAGGTCAATCCGTCGTTCTCCTGGGAACAGTCCATGCCCCGCGGGATGACGGCCGTTGCCACCTACAACATCACGCGCGGTTACCGTCAGAACCGGACGATCAACATCAACGCCCCGTGGCCAGGTACAGACCTGGATCCTGCGCTGCTCGCGATGTTGAACTTGAAATGTTTGGCCACAGATGCAAACTGCCTCGCCCAGAAGCTGCAAGGCCAGGCGATCGTCAACACGATGAGACCCTACTTTGCGATCAATGGCACGACCGGAAACATCACGGAAACGCAATCTGTGGGCAGGTCGATGAACCACTCCCTGAGTTTTCAATACCGCGTTCAGAATTACCCGCTCTTCAATAACAAGATGCGCCTGACTGGAAATGTGGCTTATACCATTACCCGTGGGAAGGACGACAGCCAGTTCGAGAACCCATACGACCGTATCGCGGACTATGCGCGGAATAACAATACAGGTTCGCGCGTGAGCGGTCAGATCAGTCTCAATATGCCGCGGAGAACGACCATAGCCTTGACCAACCTTGGTTGGCAGTCCGGTCGGCCTTACAGCTGGACGACGGGCAGTGACACCAATGGAGACTCCAGCAACTCGGATCGTCCCGACGGGGAAGTTCGCAACGGTCACCTTGGTCCCAACAATTTCTCACTCCCTGCGGCCCGTATCTCGAAGATATTTGTCCTGACCGCGCCGAAACCGACGTCGTCTCCTTCACTCGGACGCCTCGTCAGCTCCTTTGCGGAGCCGGCTCAGGGCGGTGGTGGTGGCGGAGGTGGTGGTGGGGGCGGTGGTGGCGGCAACTTCGGTGGCGGCGGCGGCGGTCGCGGCGGCGGTGGCGCCAATAACCCGAACCGCGTTCCAACCGGCGCCCGCACGCTTTCGTTCAATATCCAGGCGGCGAACGTATTCAACAGCGCGGTAAGGACTCAGGTCAGTGGCGTTCTGAATTCGCCTCTGTTTGGGCAGACGACCATTGGCAGCCAGGGGCGCCAGATTACCCTTGGTTTGACCATGAAGCTTTTCTAATTTATAAGGCCGGAAGTGGCTTAGCTCTCCCTAGAGCCGGGCCGCTTTTCGGAATCCGGGGATGGTAGCAGAGGATCCCCCCTATCTGCTTCCATTCCCGGTTTTTCATTTACGGCTATAATTCCCGCCATGCATCATTTCGAATACAGCGGCGGCAGGCTCTGCTGCGAGGAAGTTCCTCTCCAACGCATCGCCGAGGAAGTCGGCACGCCGGCCTACGTTTACAGCGAACGCACTCTACGCCGACACGTCCGCGTTTTCGATGAGGCGTTCCAATCCATACCGCACCTGGTCTGCTACGCCGTCAAGGCGAACTCGAATATCCACATCCTGCGCCGGTTTGCCGAATGGGGAACCGGCTTTGAAATTGTGTCGGGTGGAGAGTTGTTCCGCGTGATGAAGGCTGCTGGCTCCGGACGCCAGGTCATTTTCGACGGCCCAGGGAAGACCACCACGGAGATCCGATACGCTTTGAAATCGGACATCCTCTTTTTGAATGTGGAATCCGGATCAGAGGCGGATCGGATTGTCCACACGGCTCGCGAATTGGGAAAGCGGGCGCGGGTTTCGATCCGGACCAATCCCAATGTCGATCCGAAGACTCATCCATATATTTCGACTGGAATGAAGAAACACAAATTTGGAGTCGGAATGTCGGAGGCGCGGGAGCTTTACCTGCGTCTGAAAACGATACCGGAAATTGAACTCGTCGGCGTGACATGTCATATGGGTTCCCAGATCACAGAGCTGGGGCCGTTTAAAGAGGCTTTGGCCAGCATCCGGGAACTTATCGAAGATCTGAAGCAGAACGGCATTCAACTTCAATATCTGGATTTCGGAGGGGGGCTTGGAATTTCCTACAATGCGGAAGCGCCACCTTCCCCACAGTGTTACGCCGCAGCCATCATCGAATCGACACGAGGTCTCGGCCTCACCGTGGTCCTTGAACCCGGCCGTGTCATTGTGGGAAACGCCGGTGTGCTGCTGACTCGAGTCGTCGTCCGCAAGAATCAGGGCGAAAAGCGCTTCGTCATTGTCGATGCCGGCATGAACGACCTGATCCGCCCGCCGCTGTATGGTTCGCACCACAATATCTGGCCGGTACAGGAGAACAGCACGCGTGAGATTGCCGATGTTGTCGGGCCCATTTGTGAATCGGCTGATTTCATTGCGCAGGACAGGGAGCTTCCGGTTTTTGCGGTAGGAGACCTGATGGCCGTCATGAGCGCCGGTGCGTACGGATTCAGTCTTTCGTCAAACTACAACTCCCGCCCGCGCCTGGCCGAAGTTCTGGTGACGGGAGACACCTACGAAGTGATAGGCCGCCGCGAAACCTACGAAGACTTGATCCGGCTGGAAACCTAGCGGACTCCGAGTTGTTCCAGTTTTGTCCGGATTTTGGAAATCAATGCGTTTGAGTCTCCCGCAAGTGAGCCCCGCAACTGCTCGTGGCCTTCCTTGTCGACGACGACATACTCGAAGTCTCGGGCTTCCAGAAGTCGTGAACCATCGTTGAAAACCACCGGGAACGTCATTCCGGGTAATGGATCCTGTTTCCGCCGGCTGACTCCAAGAACGCTCAGGTTCCGGCGTGTTCCAAGAGCCTGGTACACGCGCTGAAGGTTCTGTGCCGTTTCCTTCCGATCTGCAGACCAGATGCCGATAAGCAAAACCCGGCCGCGATAGTCCGAAAGGGATTTCGAATACCCGGATGGATCAATTACAGCAAATTCCGGGGCGCCAGCGGGAATGATTGGCTCCGGAGCAATCGATTTCACGGCAGCTGGTTGATCGGGAGCGACTGGTTTTGCGCGCACGGTCGGCGTAGAGTCGCTTCCTTTACCGGCTTTTGTATCCGGGGAATCCGAAGACTGAAGTGTCGGCGGAACGATCGAGGCAGATCCGCCTGGTTCGTTGGCCTGATGCAAAAAGACTCCAAAAACAATGGCTGCCGCAAGAGCCACGCCAGCTCCTGCAAGTCCAAGCTGGAATCCGATGCTACGTCTCGGCGCGGAGGCAGCCAGGCGCGCCTTCGTCATTCGATAGTCCAGAACTTGCCGGACCATCGGATCCACGTCACGCAGTGACTGAACTTCGTTGCGGCAACTCAGGCAGGTCGTCAGATGCTCTGAAACGAGGAGGAGTTCCTCATTGCCGAGAGTCTCACAAAAATATGCTTCCAGATTGGCATTAAACCACTGACAATCCATTTTCATTTCTTCCTTCTTTTCTCCAATGCATTTTTCAGGCGTTTGCGCGCATAAAACACGCGCGATTTTACTGTTCCCTGCGGGATTTCCAGGATCTCCGCGATTTCAGGGATGGTCATGCCATCCACTGCGAGCATCAGCAACGGCATTTTGAACTCATCCGGCAGGCGGTTCACCTGCCTGTCGACGTCCATAATTCTTTCCCGCGGAACATTCCTCGAGTGATCGGGTGGGTCAAATTCGGGTTGGCTCCCGTCCTCCCGCACGATTTCAACATCGCCGAAAAACACCCAGCGTTTCAGCCGCCGGGCCGCACTGCGGTGGTGGTTGATGGCCACACGCACCACGATGCGGGACAGCCAGATCCGCAGCGGGCAGTCTCCCCTGAACCGCCGGATCCCCCGAAACCCGCGCAGCAGCGCCTCCTGGACGATATCCTCCGCATCCACCGGGTTACGTGCCGATGCAACAGCGATTTGCAAGAGAAACGGCCGGCAATCGCGGGCAGCCGTTTCGAAATCGTACTGGGGATCAGGGGCTGCCACCATGTTCTACCTAATTGACAACAGCCAGGCCGGGATGGTTCAAAGCTGCCGTTTGGGCAGCTTATTTTTGACTTGGTCGAGCTTTTTCTTGATTTGGTCGGCTTCCTTGGATTCGGTCGAAAGCTGGATCGCTTTCTGCCATTCGGAAGCTGCTTCGGGGTATTTCCCGATCTTGTTGTAAAGATCGCCGAGGTGATCGTGCATGGTGGAATCGGTGCTTGCGAAACGGACCGCCTTTGTCAGATTGAATTCGGCTTCCTTCATGCGGTTCAACTTGTAGTAGACCCAGCCAAGGCTGTCGAGATAGGCCCCGCTGACGGGGTCGGCGTCCACGGCCTTTTGTATCATCGTCAAGGCTTCGTCCAGCTTGATACCTCGATCTGCAAACATGTATCCAAGGTAATTCAGAGTTGCGGGGCTGTCGGGTTCCAGTTCCAGCGATTTGCGGAACGCCTTTTCCGCATCGGCATCCTTTTTCTGTTTTTCGTACAGAGCTCCCTGCAGGAAATAAACTTCCGAATCCATCGGATAGTACCGGGTGGCCCGGTCCAGAACCATTTGGGCCTCATCCCATTTCTTTGCGCGCTGGTAGATGTCCGCCATTGCGGAGAGCAGTTCGAGATCGGGCTGACTGCCTTTGGCCAGACTCTCCAGGGTCTTCACCCCGTCCTCAACTTTTCCTTTTTCCGCAACCATGTCTGCCGAAACCATCAGCAACGGGCGGCTGTTGGGAGATTCCTTCATCGCCTTCTGCAGGTACTGATTGGCCATTTCCAGACTCTTGTTGGCACGGTAGGATTCCACAATCAGCGCGTCCACTCGGTCCTTATCCTGTGAGAGCGGCCTCATGGATTGATAGGCCACAACGGCCTGGTCATAGTGCCCAAGAGAGGAGTTGAGAATCGCAAGGTTGGTGAGGAACACAATCCGGTTCTGCTGTTCGGACTGAGAGTAGCGTCCATTCGGGTGTTCCGTGCTCTTGATAAGTCTCTCGAGCCGTGCCTGTCCCTCTTCCAGCTTGCCCTCCTCACGATCCACAAGAAAGAGGTTGAACTGAATTTCAGGAATGCCCGGGGCCAACTTATCGGCAGCTTCCAGCGCCGCGCGCGCTTTGTCGTATTTTCCCGTGCGGCGATAGATCTGGGAGAGGCGCAGCAAGGTTGCTCCGTCGTTCGGATTCTCCTGAAGCATTCTTTCGAAAACGGCCGTTGCTTCATCGTAGCGATGGTCGTTGAATAACGCCTGAGCGTAATTGGCATCGATGTCCGGATCGTCCGAACCCAGGGAAATGGCCAGTTTGTAGCTGTCGGCGGCCTTTCCATATTGCTCCATGGAGAAATAGGCATCGCCAAGTTCCTTTGCCGCGCGATCCGATTCAGGGCGGTTCTTCAGGAAGTCCTCGAGAATCTTTACGGCGCCTTTGAAGTCCTGTGTCTTGACGTGCAGGTCCGCCAGCGCGATGACCCCTTCCTCGGAGTTAGGATCAACATTCAAATGCTTCCTGTAGATCTCCTCTGCTTTGGCAGGCTGATTGGTGACCTGGTAGAGCTGACCCAGCTGGAGAAAGGCCTGGGGATCCGCCGGGTCGATTCGGATGATTTCCTCAAGTTCGTGGGCGGCCTGATTGATCAATTCCGGCGTGGGTTGGGCGTTATTTCGGATCAATGCCTTCCAATAGATCTGGCTAAGCAGAGTATGAGCGTCAATGTTATCGGGGTTGATCTTTACTGCCTCAATGGCTGCAGTTTTTGCGCTATCGTCCCGGCCACCTCTGAAATAGGTTTGTGCCATCTCTGAATACAAATTGGAATTCTTTGGGTCCAGATCCAGCGCTTTCTTGTATTCGTCAACCGCCTCGGTGTACCTCATTTGGGCATCGAGCAGGCGCGCCAGCGAAAAGTGGAAATAGGCATCCGCCTTTCGGGACGATTGCGCCGCAGCAGGTGCCTGGGCGTTTTGACCAAAGACTGATGGCGCCATAGCCGCCAGGAGCAGCACGAATAACCCTTTTTTCATAACCCATCCAGTCAAAAGATTTGTAATACGCAGCTTTGCGGAATTATACATCAGGGCCTAGTGTTTGAAATGTCTTAAGCCCGTGAAAATCATTGCGATACCATGCTGGTTTGCCGCGGCAATGACTTCGTCGTCCCTGACGGATCCGCCTGGTTGAATAATCGCGCGGATTCCGGCCTTCGCCGCCTCATCAACTCCATCCCGGAACGGGAAAAATGCGTCCGACGCCAGAACTGAATCTTTTGACGTTGGATGGGCCTTTTGGACGCTGATTTTTACCGAATCGACGCGGCTCATCTGTCCCGCGCCGACGCCAACGGTCCGGCCATCCTTCGCCAGGACAATAGCATTGGACTTGACGTGCTTGGCCACTCGCCAGGCGAAATCGAGGTCGTGACTTTCTGTTTCCGTCGGCTTCCGCGCCGTGACGACTCGAGAGTCCGGGCCGATCAGGGTACCGTCGCATTCCTGAAGTAGCATTCCACCGGACACACGCTTCATCTCGTATCGTGACCACTCGCTTCCGTTGTTCTCGCTTTCCGCGGCTCCGACGTGAATCAGACGAAGATTCTTTTTCGAGGAAAACTGCTTCATTGCCTCTTCATTGAATCCCGGTGCCACGATTGCTTCGACAAAAATTTTGGAGACCTCGGCGGCCGTTGGCCCATCTACTATCCTGTTAAAACCGATGATGGAGCCATATGCCGATACGGAGTCAGCCTCGTATGCTTTCTTGTATGCATCTTGAAGAGTATCGCCCACGGCTGTACCACAGGGATTGGTATGTTTGATCACGCAACACGCGGGCCCGCTGAATTCCCGAATCAGGTTCCACGCCGCTTCAAGATCCACGATGTTGTTAAAGGAAAGTTCCTTTCCCTGAAGTTGCTTCGCCGCCGCGATTCCATGGGGTTTCTCACCGCCCCAGCGATAGAACGCTGCGCGCTGATGCGGATTCTCACCGTATCGCAGGCTCTGAATTTTTTCGAAATTCAAAAAAAGATTTGGAGGGAACAAATCATTGCCCGCGCCAATTCCGGAAAGATGCTGGGCAATTTGTGCATCGTAACGAGCGGTACACAGAAACGCCTTTCGCGCCAGGCAAAACAATGTGTCGCGATCCAGAATTCCGGCGCCTTGCCGGAGACTTCGGAGTACGGTTTCATAATCGTCCGGTGAAGTTACAACAGCGACATCCTGGAAATTCTTCGCTGCAGCTCGAATCATCGATGGACCGCCGATATCGATATTCTCAATGACTTCATCAAAACCAACGCCAGGTTTGCGTATGGTCTCCGCGAATGGATAGAGATTGACGCAGACGAGGTCAATCAGGGGGATCTGGTTTTCCGTCACCTGGCGTGCATGGTCGGGGTTTTCCCGAATCGCCAGAAGGCCGGCGGCAATGCGTGGGTTGATCGTTTTGACTCGTCCGTCGAGAATCTCCGGGAAGCCGGTCAGCTGAGAAACCTCACGGACGGGAATTCCGCTGGATGCAAGGAGTCTGGATGTTCCTCCGGTGGAAATAATTTCCACCTTCAATGCGGCCAGCCCACGGGCAAATTCCACGACCCCGGTCTTGTCGTACACGCTGATCAGCGCGCGTTCGATTCGTCTCACTCCGTTCTCCTATTGAAGATCACCGTGCGATTCCTTCCAAATGTGGTACCAGACATTCACGACATCCGTCACTGCGTGTGAAAACGCGATCGAGGCGATCCCGTAGTTGGGTGAGGTTTCGAGAACGTTGTTTCGGTCCGGCAACTCTGATGACCGATTCAGTCGCCGCATCAGTTGTTCGCGCTGCTGGGCTCGATCTTTTAAAAATCCTTCGAAGTCTCCTGCGCGAATGCGATCGTCATAGCCGTAAAAGACCACAGCAAACTTGCCGGAATTGCCATCCACGAGCGCGTCGAGTTTTGGGTCATTCAGGTCGGCAGCGGCACACCCCGCGTCCCTTATGGCAGCGACGGCGGCGCGCAGATCCACGTCCTTCCGGTTGAGCTGTTGAATCGCTGCCTTAGTGGCGGAATCGAGGGGCAGAGGACGGCAGGGTTCCATGAGGACCGGCTCGAAATCCTTCAAAAGCTGCGTCAGTGATTTCGGCAGCGGCAGCATCGCGTTTTTGAGAATCCTGGGGTAGGCGGATGTGGGCCACGCCCCCAGATTCTGCGAGAGCAGGCCTACGAGGACCAGAATGGCCAGCATCGGGATCGAGGAACGATTCATATTCCGCCGTTTCTAATTGCGAACGCGCTCCACGTACTTGCCTTCCGCTGTATCCACGCGAATGACTTCGCCTTCCTGGATGAAATGCGGGACGCCAACAACCAGTCCGGTTTCCATTGTGGCCGGCTTCATCACATTGCTGACCGTTGCGGATGGCATGCCGGGATCGGTGCGAACGACCTTCAGATCCACCGTGGCAGGGAGATCGATACCCAGCGGGCGTCCTTCATAGAACTGAACGTGAATCTTCGAATTGGCCACCAGGTACTTTGCCGAATCCCCGAGAATTTCACCATTCAGGTGAATCTGTTCGTAGTTCTGAGTATCCATGAAGTGGTGATCGGTTCCGTCTGCGTAGAGGTATTCCATTTCGCGATCATCGAGAATCGCGCGCTCACAGCGATCTTCCGAGCGGAACCGGTGGTCGACAATGGCGCCTGTCCGGAGGTTGCGCAGCTTGGTCTGCACCATGCCGCGCCAGTTTCCCGGTGTGATGTGCTGGTAATCGACGACCTGAAAGAGCTCGCCGTTGTGAAGGATGGTGTTTCCGCGGCGAAGTTGAGTTGCTTGGATCATTCCAGACTGACTCCTGTTGGT
>Ga0209488_10000080_pt1 | contig 68363 bp, 64 predicted proteins | sample Rivendell_Oct201_8_FD_188349 | JGI IMG/M metagenome (GOLD analysis project Ga0209488, IMG submission 188349) | Vadose zone soil microbial communities from the Eel River Critical Zone Observatory, Northern California, USA -... | ecosystem: Environmental > Terrestrial > Soil > Vadose zone >...
TCTTCGGCCAAGCCGCTCCTGCAGGCCAGGCCGGAACGCCGCCCCTGCCAGCAGCACCAACTGCGGCTGCCCGCGGAGCTCGCGGCGCAGGTAATAATAATGGTCGAGGTGGAGGAGCCGCGGCAGCTCCTGCAGCTCCTGCTCCGCGCTTCCCCGATGGCACGCCCCGGCTGGGTGCGCTTCCGGGGACGATGGGTCTGTGGAATGGCGGAGGCGGAGGCAATGCCGACGTCCCGTATCAGCCGTGGGCCAGAGCCGTTTCGGCGTATCGGCGTGTTAATGAGTTCGAGCCGCACACCCGATGCAAACCCTCCGGTGGACCCCGCCAGTTCCTGACACCCTACGGCGTTGAAATCGTGGACCTGCCGGAACTGAAGCGGATCATGATTATGGATATCGGCGGACCGCATACGTTCCGCACCATATATATGGATGGCAGGCCGCATCCCAAGGACTTGAGTCCCAGTTTCTATGGGCACTCCACCGGCACGTGGGACAAGGACACGCTGGTTGTCGACACCGTCGGGTTCAATGAAAAGTTCTGGATTGACCGCGGTCAGGCGCCCCATACCGAAAAGCTGCACTTGATTGAGAAATTCACGCGCACGGACATGAACAACATGACGTACGAGCTCACGGTGGACGATCCCGGGGCGTACACGGCGATCTGGTCTCGGAGTTCTGCCATGACTTATCGTACCGGCACCGAGTTGTTCGAATACGTTTGCCAGGATAATAATCAGGCTCCGACACTTCTGGTCGGCTCCGAACAAACATTTGTGGACCGCAGCAGCCAGATTGTTCCGTAATAATTACCAAATCGAATTGTTTGTGGAGGAGTAATGCGACTGAAGGCCGCGTGTCTGTTATTGATTCTTGCCGGCTCGGCCATTTCCATGGTGGCGTCGGCTCAGGAAGGTTTCCCGATGACGGGAACCTGGGCGGGCGAATGGGGTCCGGATAAGACGCATCGCAATCAGGTCACGATCGTTATGACTTGGGACGGAAAAAAGATTTCCGGCCTGATCAATCCTGGCCCAGACAGTATGCCGGTTAAAGTTGGCACTCTCGATTCCTCGAAGTGGACGTTCCACCTTGAAGCCGATGCCAAGGATCCCACCTGCGCCGTGAAGCCATTCATCGCGGATGGCAAGCTGGAAAACCTTGGCTCCTACAAGCGCACGGTTACCGGTACATATACCTACGGAACCGCGAAAGGTGATTTCAAGATCACCAGAGATTAGAAAAGCGCAGCATGGACAGACCTCTGCGCACCGACCCCAGAGCGTTCGCCGCGCATCCTGAAACCATCGGCAAAACCAACGTAACCCAGCCCATGACTGGCGCGGACTACATGGAGTCCTTGCGCGACGGGCGAGAAGTCTTTATCTACGGCGAGCGCGTGGATGACGTGACGACTCATCCGGCATTTCGAAATACCGCCCGCATGACCGCCCGCCTCTACGACGCGCTGCACGACCCGAAACACCGGGACAAGCTGACGCTTCCGACCGATACCGGTAACGGAAGTTTCACGCACGCGTATTTCAAGGCGCCAAAAACTCCTGAGGATCTCATCGCCGGACGCAATGCCATTGCGGAGTGGGCACGCATCACTTACGGATGGCTGGGCCGTTCGCCCGATTACAAGGCGTCATTCCTCGCGACCCTGGGCGCCAATACGGAGTTCTATGCGCCGTATCAGGAGAATGCGCGGCGCTGGTACAAGTTCAGTCAGGAGCGGGTTCCCTTTGTCAATCACGCCATCATCCATCCACCGGTCGATCGCGACCGGCCGCCAAATGAAGTAGCGGATGTCTGCTGTCATGTTGAGAAGGAGACCGACGCGGGAATCATCGTTTCGGGCGCCAAGGTCGTTGCGACCGGGTCAGTGCTGACAAACTATACGTTCGTCGCTCATCACGGCCTGATACCCGTTCAGGACAAGAAATTCGCCATGGTCTTCATCATTCCGTCAAATGCGCCGGGAGTGAAATTCCTGTGCCGCGCTTCATACGAAATGACGTCGACCGTCATGGGCAGCCCTTTCGACTATCCGCTGTCGAGCAGGCTCGACGAGAACGATGCCATTTTCATCATGGACAATGTTCTGGTGCCCTGGGAAAACGTTTTCGTGTACGGCGATATCGAGAAGGCCAACAATTTTTTCCCGCGCACAGGGTTCCTCCCGCGCTTTGTGGTTCACGGCTGCACGCGCCTGGCGGTGAAGCTTGATTTCATCGCCGGACTTTTGTTGAAGGCCGTCGAGGCGTCGGGCACAAAAGACTATCGTGGAGTGCAGGCCAATGTGGGCGAGGTGATCGCGTGGCGAAACCTGTTCTGGGGTCTGTCGGATGCCATGGTTCGAGACCCGAAGCCATGGGTCAATGGCTATCTTCTGCCGAATATGGATCCCGGCAGCGCTTACCACATCATTTCAACGATGGCTTACACTCGCATCAAGTACCTCATCGAGCAGACCGTCGCTTCCGGTTTGATCTATCTCAACTCTCACGCGCGCGATTTTCAGAACGCAGAGATCCGGCCATACATCGACCGCTATCTTCGCGGCTCCAACGGATACAAAGCCGAAGAGCGTGTGAAATTGATGAAGCTTCTTTGGGATACTCTTGGTACGGAATTCGCGGGCCGGCACGAATTGTACGAGATTAATTACGGCGGTTCGACGGAAGAAATTCGCCGGTATTGTCTGTTCGGAGCCATGGCGTCCGGCAATGCCGACCGGTTTAAGGGATTCGCGGAACAGTGCATGTCGGAATACAATCTGGATGGCTGGGAGGTGCCCGATCTGCTGGATCCCGGCGCGCTCAGTTACCACAACCGTTAGGCTTGACTCTCACGCCGGTCGCGAATAGCCTATCGTCCAGAAAGTCTTCATTGCTCATTTGGAATTGTCTGGAAAGGAGAAATTAAAGTGAGAATTCGCATGAATTCCATTATCGCGGGGACGGCGTTATTCGCTCTTGTTACCGCAACGTTGTTCGCGGTTCAGGCGCCTGCGGGCGGTGGTCGCGGAGGTGCTGCGGCAGCGCCAGCTGCGGGCGGCGCGCAGCAGGCACCGGCAGGTGCACCAGCTGCGGGAGCAGCACGAGGCGGTGGCGGAGGACGCGGAGGCGCGGGGCGAGGTGGGGCGAATGCCGTTCCAGCCGGACCGGTTCCACGGCTTTCCAATGGCAAGCCCGATCTGAGCGGACACTGGGCAGAACCTTACACCAACAATATGGCGGGCAGAGGAGCGGTCCTCGATGCCAAAACCCAAATGCCCCTGGTTATCGCGCGCTCGGCGGAAACCTACCCCGATGCGCCACGTGACGGCGGCGGCCGCGTCAAAGGCTTTGATCTGCCATATACGGAATTGGGATTGAAGGAATGGAAGGCTTACGACCCGGTTAAGAACGGAGACTACGCCGGAAGCTGTCTGCCGTTCGGCATGTCGCGCAACATCAATTCGCCTCACGGCTCGCAGTTCGTCCACAGCACCGATGCATTGGCCATGCTGTGGGAACAGAACACCTGGTTCACGTTTGTGCCGATTGCGCCAAACCCCATGAAATGGCCCGATGACATTCCAGAAGCCTGGAATGGATACTCCACAGGGCACTGGGATGGCGACACCCTGGTCATCGAGACGAAGAATTTTAACGGCTATACCAAGCTGGACACCACGGGCCACCCGCACAGTAAAGATGTGGTGATGACCAACACGTTCCTCCGGACCGATTCGCAGACCATGACGCATACCGTGACGATTCACGATCCGAAAATGTACACGGTGGATTGGATGAACGTCCGGACGTGGAGGCTGAAACCCACGAACGATGTGCTGATGGAATACTCCTGCGAAGAGAACAACGGCGGAATCTTCGACGGTTCCATCACCCGCTGGAAGAAGCCAGACGAAGTCAACTAAGGCAAGCAATAGACCCAAAGGGCCAACGATCCGAGGATCGTTGGCCCTTTTTTTTGGACTGTGTGAATGAATGGGGAAGCGAATCACCCCTCCTGGCCAGTCTGTGCGGTCCAAACTGCGAAGAATTTTCGGGCGAGTCCTTCTCCCTCAGGGAGAAGGTGGCCCAAAGGGCCGGATGAGGGAATCAACCTTGGCGCGCTATTGATTCCCTCACCCGCCGCCCATCTGGTGATGGGCGGCACCCTCTCCCTGAGGGAGAGGGATGCACGAAAACACGCCTCAAATTTCGGAAACGAACTAGAACCCACGCTACGCTTGGATTTCAGCGTCAGCGAGCTTCGTAATCTGGACACCGCAGCCTGGCCAGGTATGTTATTAAAGTCTCCAAAACAAAAAGGCCAGCGAACTTCTGGTTCGCTGGCCTTTGCTTTGGAAAACTGGAATTAGTACTGCGGAGCGTTTCCGGAAAACACCTGTTTGCCGTCGGCAGTGGTAATTCTGGCCTGACCGACATTGGGTGACGTCGGACTCTTTGCCGGATTTCCAGTCACGTTTACCGTCTGGCCAACCTTCAAAGTGTCTTTCCTCCAGCCCTGCCGGAACAAGGAATTTGGCGGGCCGCCTTCCACTCGATACAGGTGAACTTTTCCAGTCGGATCTTTCGCTTCAACCTGTGTGTAGATGTGGGGATTGCCCCATTCCACGGCTTTCACCACGCCGGTGAAGGTGATGGTCTTGGTGGTATCGAACTCCGCTGAAACCGAGTGGTGCGCAAACGTCGGCACAGCACATGCCAGCACGCCGACGCCAAGGATAATGGTCAACAATTTACGTGTCATCAACACCTCCATATTAGTGCCTGGATCTGGATGAGGATTATTCAAGCGCTACGTGCTCAAGTCAAGAATTATTAGTCGCCAGGGTCAATTGGCAACCTCGAAAAACGGCATGTACCGCCCAAGGACTATCAGAGCAATCCAGAGAAATATCGAGCTCGCAGCGACGAATTTGGCCAACGCAGGCGCCTCGTCTCCCGGGCCAAGCCGGGCGCAGACCCGAAAGTAGCTGGTGCAGTGAAAAAACAGCAGGTTCGACCCCGCGAGAACCATCGCCAGCATCTTGATCTGAAAATCGATGTTGTTGGTATAGAAGTCCGGCATACCGATAAAAAAGAGCACGCCCGAAACAATGTTGATGACGAAACCGGCGATTCCCCACGGTATGAAACGGTGCAACGGCGCCACCGGCAACTGTTTCAGGAATCCCATGACGCGAAGATTCACGACGCCGATGGCGCCAATAATGAGGATCAGTCCGATGAAATGCAGGTCCTCCAATATTGGCCATACCCACATGGAATAGTCGACCACCACATATTGAATCGAAGGAAGGATTTTGCCGCCCAGTGCGCCCAGCGCCGAACTTGTCCCCGAAACAACCTCGGGATGACGAATCTCACCACCCGTGTTACCGGTGATTGCCATGCAGGCCATCGTGGCAACGGCAAGGATCAGAACCGCGAACACATTCCAACCGGGAAGGATGGGTTTCCCGCCGCCCTTATCGACTCGACTGAATTGCCATAGTCCGATCAGAGCAAATCCCCCTGTTATTTCCATGATGATCAGCGACAGCAGGGCCGCCCCCTGATGCGACTGAATCATCTCGGCGGACACTCCCGGAAAATCTTTGATCACCTGCTGTGCCGCGTTGCCGCTCATGTACGCCGGAATCGATAGCAAGGAAAGGAACGAAAAAACAGCAAGACTGGTTTGCTTCAGGTCATCCTGATTTGCAATCAGGGAAACAACGAACAGGCACAACCCAACAAACGTGCCGATGATCGGCCAGTGATTCAGCAGGAGGTGAAAGTGTGCAGAGTACATGGCAGTCGATTCCTCTCAACCACTGTAATTAATGCGGCTGTAGGTGTACGCCAGCATTCGGCCCGCCGTGACGGCTCCGGCCCAAAGAATCAAGGTCCATACAGCAAGAGCCCTGCCCTTCTGCATCATGACCGACTCACTTAGCGTGGCATCGCCAAACACCCGGTTTCTGATCCGCAGCATCAGAGTGAAGGCAATTCCAATCAAAGCCAGCTTGAGATAAAAATCCGGGTTCGTCAGCGCTTTGATGGGATAGGCGATCAACAACAACACGCCCGATACGACCTGCATCCAGAATGCGACCCACATGATTCGGTATAAACTCTTCAGCGGAGCCAGAGGCAGTGCGGCGGCAACGCCTAGAAGACGCAAATCAATTACCAGACTGGCGCCTACCAGCAATCCCATCCCGACGGCGTGAACGGAAATAATGAACCAGAATGCGAACGGCGATGGAGAGTCACGAATCCAAACGCTGAACCCACTTTCTTCGACTGCCTTTAACATCAGAAGAACGTCCAAAGTTCGCCTCCTTCGTAGCGACAACAAACGGGGCGGAATGTGTCACAGGCATTAGCGATGTGTCAAGCGGGGGGATTTGGAGGTAGTGTCTCAGTTTAGAATTCAGGTTCCCCTCCTGGGACAGGAGGGGTGGCGCGAAGCGCCGGGGTGGTAGCCAAATCGAAATGTTTCGCTTGGCGATAGCTACCACCCCTCGCGGGATCCGCTTCGCGATCCCGCTGCCAAACATTTTTGAATGGCTGCGCCCTGCCGGGCTTGCACTCGCAGCCGCTCGTGTCCCAGGAGGGCAATCTGTGAGCGAGATTTCAAAGTGAGGCGCCGCTATTTCTTGGTGAGCTTGAAGTCGCCTTTCGTGGCGTCGTGATTCCAGGAACCGGTCATTGAGCTTCCGGCGATTTTCCCATCGATGATGAAGTGAACCGGAGCGCCGCCGCGCACGTTTGCAGACACCGCTTCCATATGAACGGCGCTTGCGGCTGCCGTGAATGTCGATTTCGTGAGACTCACATCGGGCCGTGAAGGAGTCGTGGAGTGCACGGTCCCGGTCAACGCCTTGCCGTCCCATTTCAAATCGACAGTGACCTGATTTCGATCACCTGCGTTCGGTCCCCAGTCTCCGGTCCAGGTTCCGGTCAACGGATCCGCGGGAGCACTACGCTGCTGGGCCACCATCGGAATTGCAATCGCCAGACATACCAAAACGCAAACTACGGTCACTATTCTTGCTTGCATCGATCCTCCAGAAAAAGTGGTGTTCAATCTGAAAATTCTAACACGCCTAACCGAGTTGTTCGACGCGACCATCGGCGTGCTTCGCATTGCGGCCGGCGCTGCGCGCCTGAACGGGATCGTCCGCCGGCCAAGGCCATCCACCGAACTGCGTACGCTGGTAATCGGACATCGCCTGCTGAATTTCCGCTCTCGTGTTCATCACAAACGGCCCGTATTGGACCACCGGCTCTCCGATTGGACGGCCCTGGAGCAGAAGCAGCTCACCTTCGCCCTTGCCATTTTGAAGAACCGCTTCCGCATCGGGCCTCAGTCTGATGGCCGAGCCCAGCGGAATTGCGCGACCGCCGACCAGCAGCGAACTGCCCCCGAAAAAATACAGCATGCGATTGGTTCCGCGCTGCGCAGGAGGCAAAGTCCATGCGGCTTCGGACGACATGCGGATCGTCCAGATTGCAACATCAGTGTCCGCACGCGACGCCCATGATTTCGGAGGCGGCGCCGACGGCTTCGCTCCTCCAAGACTTCCGGCAACAACGGTGACTTCCGTTGTTCTTCCCTCGGAGTCTTTGAACGTCAGCCTCGGTACATCCTTATCCCAGAGCATGGCGAAATGCGGCTCGACAAACTTATCCTCGCCCGGCAGGTTCAGCCAGATTTGAAAAAGCTCCAGCGGATTCGGCGCTTTCGAATCCAGCAATGGGAACATCTCCGAATGAACAATTCCCTTTCCGGCCGTCAGCCACTGCACGTCTCCGGGACCGAATCTCGCTGTGGCTCCCAGTGAATCCGAATGATCGATGTATCCGCGCCGCATGATGGTCACGGTTTCAAATCCGCGATGCGGGTGCTGCGGAAATCCGGGCACCACATCTCCGTGATACATCCGCCAGCCGTCCTTGCCTTCAAAATCCATGCCGATCTGCCTGCCGGAAAGCGGCGCGGCGGGACCAAGCCGCTCGTTGCCGGCGGGATATTTGTCGTTGTGATAAACGCAAAAAAGAAACGGATCGGAGGTTTCCCATGGGAAACCCATGGGCCTCGCACTCAGTACAATGTCTTCGCTCATTTCAGCCTCCACTAAAAAACGTCTATGAATTAAAAGAAGTGAAAATTCCCCTCCTGAGTCGTGAGCGGCTGCGAACGCAAGCCCGCGCGAAGCGTGAGCGCGGTAGCACGAAACTGTAAGAAACAGATCGCAGCCATCAAGAAATTTCGGGTGGCCCGAAGGGCCGGGGTGGTTCCAAAGCCGCAACAGTTCGGCTCGGGAACCACCCCTCTTGGGATCGCTACGCGATCCCGCTGCCCTCCTGACTCAGGAGGGCAATACTCACCCTTCCAAATGCATCGCGCCTACAGCTTTGACGAACTACCAGTTTTAAGTAAATTCGCCAATTCTGCAACCCTTCGACCATGTGCCAGCGCGCGCGCGGCGCCGTCGACGTCTGCGCCGGAGGGAACCACGATGAATCCAAGGCGAAGGATCACCGCCGGCAGAGCGCCCTGCGGGTCGATCTGGATCGCACCGGCCACCTTGCCTTCAAGCTTCCCCGCGGATCGCAGCTCCTCGATCAAATCCAAATGCTCCGTCCATTCCGGAGACACCGCACGAAATCCCGCAGGCGCCACGAAGACAATCGCATCGGCTCGCAGAACGTCGGCTTCGCTCGGACCGATGTATTCCTTTCGCAATCGGTCCAGCGTCTTCAGACATTCCGGGGAATCCGCAGAGTGACTTCCCGCTATATCCGGCAGCCGCCGGAAGCGAATCATGGCTCGCGCCTGCACGGCTCCAACAGCTGCCTGCAGTGCCAGTTTTTCGGCAGAACCGCAGCGCGAGTAGAACGTAATGAGAACTTCAGTCTGAGACATGAAATTATGCCAGATCGAACAGAAGAATTTCGCCGCCGGTGCCCGAACCGGCAAAGGAGAGTTCACGCTCGTCGCTCACCGCCGCGCCATCGCCTTCTTTCAGCAGCTGGCCGTTGAGCGAAACGTTGCCGCGAAGAACCTGAATCCAGGCGTGACGGTCTTTCTCCAATGTCTGCTTCAACGCCTGACCCGAAGCCAGTTCCGTCACATAAATCCGCACGTCCTGATTGATGACCGTAGCCGATTCCCCGGCGCTCGCTTTGGGTCCGGCGAGCAGCCGCAGCCGTCCCTGCTTTTCGGAGGGCGGAAACGCGATCTGCTGATACGACGGCACCAAGTCCTCCGACGCCGGTTCAATCCAGATCTGGATGGAGTGGACTCGTTCGTCTTCGGACGCGTTGACTTCGCTGTGAACAATCCCATTGCCGGCAGACATAGCCTGCACTTCATTGGGCCGCAACACATGCTCCTCGCCCATGCTGTCGCGATGCAGCAGTCCACCTTCCAGCACATAAGTCACGATCTCCATATCGCGATGGGCGTGCGGCCCAAATCCTCTGCCGGGTTCGATGATGTCGTCGTTGAGCACGCGCAGGGCGCGAAAGTTCATGTGTGCGGGATCGTTGTAGCCTGCGAACGAAAACGTATAGTTCGCATCCAGCCATCCTCGATTCGCGTGGCCGCGCTCTTCACTTTTGCGAATGGTAATCAAAGCGTTTCACCGTGCATTGACGCTGTAACCTCCATCGACGGCGATTTGAGCCCCGTTAATATATCGCGCCCGATCGGAGGCCAGAAAAACCACCGTGTCGGTCACCTCTTCCATGCTGCCCCAGCGGCCGGCGAGAATCCCCAGCCTCTTGCATGTCTCCGAAAGAAATTCTTCCTTGGTCTTGCCCTGCTGGATTCCCGTACTCTTCGCCCATGTTTCTCTCCACTCCGTGGCGATCAATCCGGGAATCACCGAATTCACAGTGATCTGATCGGCAGCAAGATCGTGAGCAAGATACTTCGTTACGTGGTTCATCGCGGAGTTGTTGAACCCGTGCGTCAACGCCGGAACCAGAACGCTGATTCCCGCGATGCCGCTGATGTTGATGATCCGGCCGCTGCCGTCTCGCGGAAAATGCGGCAGGCAGGACTGAACCGCGCGCAGCGCGCCCATCATCTTGCCGTTGATGTCGTCCATCCATTCCGAATCGGACCAGGTGATCTGGCGGTCAGTTCGCCGGATGGCGCTGCCCGCGTTGTTCACCAGAATATGGATGGTCCCAAATTTCGCCGCCGCCGCTTCTATGGCCGATTTCACGGCTTCGCTGCTCTTCACATCCGTGACGATTGCGAGCACGCCTGCTTTGGTCTTACCGCAGATCTCGCGGGCGGCTTCATCGAGAGTTTCCTTCCTGCGCGCCAGCAACACCACATTGACGCCTTCAGCCGCCAACCCCGCCGCAACGGATTTCCCGATACCCATGCTGGCGCCGGTGATCACAGCGGTGCGCCCCTTCAATCCCAATTCCATGGGCCAAAGTATAAGTCGATCAATCAAGCCTGTGTATAATTTCGCCCGCATGCAATCCGCAAATAAAGAGATGGGTTCGCGGCTGCCCCGCATCGGTCTTCAGCTCTCGAATTGGTTCGAGCGCTGGTTTCCGGATGCATTCGCGCTGGCCACCGTCCCAGTCGCCATTGTGTTTGCGGCGTGTCTGGCCAACGGAAGTGGCGCGATGCAGACGGCGCAGTGGTTCGGTTCGGGATTCTGGGATCTGATGACGTACACGATGCAGCACGGACCCGTGCCGATGTGAAGCGCGCGATGCCACTTACGTTTCATCGCGTAAAACATAAGGAAGGATAAGGAGCCCGTTGGAGGGAGTTCGATGAGAGTCTCGGATAAGAGCGTCGATGTGGGAACGCTGCCGCAGGCTCAGAATCCATACGCCGCCGGAATTTCGCGGCCGGGGTTATGCGAAAGCTGCTGTGGCGGGCTCGCTCCTTGCAACGCGCACGCGCGGAGCCACCCGCGCCGTGTAGTTCACCGACAATCCCAGCGCGGCGCGCAGCTACGAAGCGGTTGGCTTCCGCCGACTCGGTGACTACGGGCTGATCGTTTTACGGTAAACCCCGATGCGTGGAAGTATTTGACATCTACACTCGGACTCCGATATAACGGATTTCGATATGAAAGATAATCCGCTCCTGAAATTTCTGCCGTTAAGTCCCGCAACGCTTCATATTCTCCTCGCTCTTGCGGGCGAAGAACGGCACGGCTACGGGATCATGCAGGATGTGGCACGGCAATCCATCGGTCATTACAAACTGGGGCCCGGTACGCTCTACGACAATTTGCAGAAACTTCTCGATCAAGGTCTGGTGATCGAAAGCATCCGAAACACCGAAAAGGAATCACGCCGGCGGTACTATCGCCTCACCACGATAGGGCGAAAGGTGCTCGAGGCGGACCTGGAGCGGTTGGAGACCGCCGTCCATGAGGCGCGTGCCAACCTTCGTCATCCCAAACCACAGAGGACCTGATGCTAGCTATATACCGCCTCCTGCTGCGGTTGCATCCGCGGGCATTCCGGGAACGTTTCGAAGAAGAAATGCGGTCCGGTTTTGACGACGCGGCGAAGAGAGGTCGAGAACTGTGGCTGATTTGTGACGCGACGGTTTCACTGTTTCGTCAGTGGGTATTGCGCTCAAGGTATCGGATACTCGAAGCCGATGCCCGTGCCTCTTTGTATGATGGAACCCCACGCTTCGAGACTATCAGGGATATTTTTCCACGCCCTCTGTCCTTTCTCTACGGCGGCATGGTTTCGCTCATTCTGTTTGCGGGAATAGTCTCGTTGTCTCAACAGGGACGCATTTCCAGCTTTCCTGGCTCTCTTTCGGGAAGCGAAGTTCGACACTCGTTTTCAGGATTATGGCGAGTAACGACAGGAATTCAAAGTATTCGGGCGACTCCGCCTGGGAGACGGCTTACGGAATGGATCCAGGCGTACAACTCCGGCGATAGTGCGACCCTCGACCGCTTCGCTTCTCTCTATATCGCAAAGCATCCGGACAACCCCGGCTTGGTTGAACTCCGCATACAGAGCTGGCTGAAATCATTCAACCGTTTCGGTCCCCTTCGGCTGCGCAGCATTCAGCAATCTGGGAACAATCGAATAGTTGTCCTGGCCCAGGCAGACAACAGTGACTGGTGGCGCATCGTTGTGGATGTCTCAAGCGATGAGTCACACCTGATTCAGGAAATTGCGGTGGAAAACCTGGACTATTCGGTGGATTTTCCTTTCGGGAGGTGAGAAATGAGTGTCAGGACTCTGCGGAGTGTTCTGCTCCGCAAATCCACGATGTGTTCATTGCGGATCGGACTTGCCATTGGATTGTTTATTACTGTCGGCGAGAGTGGGACTCAATCCTTCGAGGTTGCCTCGGTGAAATCCGTTCAACCAGGCGCCGGGGGTCCGTCTATTGTCTTGTCTCCAGGGGGCCGTTTCAACGCGGGCAACGTTACTTTGAGGAGACTCATCCGTTGGGCATATCACGTCCAGGATTTTCAGATCCTTGGTGGACCGGACGAACGCAACCAGCCGATATACGAGGTGATTGCAAAAGCCAGTAGCAATGCGGACGCTGAGCAGCTATCGCAAATGGTTCAGGCGCTGCTAACCGACAGGTTCAAGCTGAGGCTGCATCACGAGATGAAGGAAACTCAGGTCTACGCCCTCGTTGTGGGAAACAGCGATCAAACCAAACTCAAGGAATTCACGAATAGCGCCGAAGGCCAAAGCCATGTGAGATTCACGTCATGTGGTATGGAGTTGGCTTTCCCCGCGGGTGCATCGTTGTCGCAGCTGGCCAATTTTCTGTCTGGCCAGTCCTGGATGGACCGCCCCGTTATTGATCGAACCGGACTAAAGGGCATCTATGATCTCAAACTGCAATTTTCAGTGGACGGCCCGGTTTCATTGGTCGAGCAAGCGCTTGAATCCGGGGCTCCACCACCACCACCGCCGCCGCAATCGGATGTTCCTTGTTCCCGGTATTCGATCTTTGAGGCAGTACAGAATCAGCTTGGCCTGAAACTGGAGTCTCAAAAGGCTCGGATTGAAGTAATCGTCATCGATCATTGGGAGAAGCCATCGGAAAACTGATATCGAGCGACCCGTCAAGTTTTGCGTTTCCGCGGATGGGGTAATGTTTCCGTCGATGTGATGTCGAGCAAGTACTGAACAGTAGAACCGATAACAGCCCAATGGCTAGCGCCATAATCGATCACGCGGATACTCGCGGGTCGGAACCATAGTCCGCTTTCGAATTTGCGGCACGATTGCGACTGTGGAATTCCAGAACGCAATTTTCTGGGAGTCAGGATCGAGCACGGTGAACCATAAGAAGGATAAGGAACCCGTTAGAGGGAGTTCAGTGAGAGTGTCGGACAAAAGCGTCTGCATGGAGACGCTGGAACAGGCTCGACATTCATGTCATCCCGAATGGCAGGCCGGGAATTAACGAGCGGGAATGGCGTCGAGATCCACGGTGATTTTTCCACCTTCATCCACGTGGATGGCTTTGCCCTGCGGTTCGTAATCGCGCAGCACTCCAGCATCCTGCCAGCCGCCAGGCTCGATCGATTCCCATGCAAACAACAGATAGTCTCCCGGCGCAACGACGGGAAATTGATACACACCGGCGGCGTCGGTCGAAACCCACCGGTGCGGGACTCGATATCGCAGGTTATTGTTAGGAACCAGCGCGACGACCGCACTGGCAACCGGCTGGCGCCGATCGTCAGTGACTTTGCCGTTCAGCCCGCCGGGATTTGTTCCGATGACGATCTTCAAGTCTTCGATCGCGTGATCGATGCGCAATCCATCCTTCATCACATCAATGTCTCCGACTCGGATCGATTTGACGTACGCATTCTGCAGCGCCGGAGGCACTGTGGCCGGCGTAGTGCCGGCAAGAGGCTGCGGGGTGAGAATTGGAGTCACCAGCACGCGATACAAGCCAGAAGGAGGCGCTGCCTGCGGCGTCAAGTTGGCATTTGGCGGCGGATTTGGAATCGCAAAATTGCCGTTGGGCATCACGCTGTTGCCGTAAGTCGTGGTGTTCGCTATGAACGGTTCCGAACGTAGATAGATTCGCAATCCCGGTGGAATGAGGGTACCGGGGGCCGCGCCTTCGATAACGACCTGGCCGGATACCGTCAATCCCGGAACCAGAGCGACACTGATCCCCTCGATATCGCGATCCCGCACTTCTACGGGAATGCTGCCGGACAGCGGGCCGGCGTTTGCCAGCAACACATATCGTCCCGCAATCACATTTTTGAACTCAAAGCTTCCATTCGCCTCCGCCTGGGTTTGCGGATACTGCGCGTCGTTTGTGCCGAGAACCTGCTGCAGCGGGATCATACGCACGGATGGGCCTCCGGGCTGGCCCGCGCGGATCGCCGCCGGATTGGGCGGCGGAATGGCCCCGGTGAGCGTGCCTTTGACTCGCCTCGTGATGACCGCGCTTTCCTGAACATCCACGTTGCGAAACTCCGATCCCGGACGAACATCGATCACCGACGCGTTCTGCGGATCGGGAGTATTGGGATAGAAAAACGGAATGTGCGCTTCGTTCTCCGCGGCCCCACTGCCGCTGGCGCGATTGAAAACGGCTCGAAGATTCCGTCGTGCCTGGAGAAACGTGTTGTCGTTGGAGCCATCCGGCGTCATGAAATACGGAGCATTCGATGCCGTGTCCCACACGATCGCCACCACAATGTATTTTCCCGGAGGCAGCCAGAAGATGTGGTACTCGCCGAGATCGTTCGTTCGGGACGTCAGAACCAGATCGATACTCGGCTGACCTTCAATGTAGGTCACCTTGCCCGCAAGCACGTCCGCAATTCCGACCGGCGCACCATTGTCGAAGACATGGCCGGAGATCACGCCCGCCTGAATCATCGATAGCCTTAGGTCGGCGATTCGCTGTCCCGGCGCCACCGAGAGATTCTGTGACGGACCGCCCGGGCGCCGCTGACCGAGTTCGGCGTTGGCGTATCCGGAACGCATGGCCACGACCTTGTAGGGGCCCGGCTTCACATTGTTGAGGTAGAACCGGCCGTCGCTGTCGGTGATTGTCGATGCGACGACTGGAGCGGTTCCCGGACTGCGCAACTCTACCGTGACTTTGCCCATCGGCATGTTGCTTCGGGAGTCCGTCACCATTCCCTGTATCGAGCCGGGAGCCGGCTGTTGCGCGGTCAGAGCGGACACAAGAATGACGATGGCGAATAAGCGCGCCGGGATTTTCATTTTGGGATGGCCGTCAAGGTGACGTCTTGTTTGCTGCGTTCGTTGACGCGAATGACTTTGCCGGAGCTTTCATATGCGCGAATAAATTCGGCACTTTGCCAGGCCATGTCTGGAACGAATTCCCAGACGAACAGCTTGTAGTCTCCCGGCGGAATATTCTGAAATTGAAATGCGCCCTTCGCATCCGTGTTCGCATACTGATAGAACTCAGGCCGGCGGCGAAGTGCCGGCAGGTCGGGTACGAGTGCGGCCACAACGTTAGGGAGAGTTTCCTTCTGGCCCTGGTTTTTAATCACGGTTCCATTGATGGTCCCGCCGTCGGTTCCGAGGAGCACCTCGATGGGATTCTCCGCCGCCGCCGGCAGACGCAAGCCATCGCTCATGACATCGAACGGACCCATGCGAATGGATTTGACATACGAATTTGCAGGTATCCCTGAGATGCTGACGCGGCTATCGCCGGGCCACGTGAGCAAAGTGAACGAGCCGATCGCGAGCACCTGCCCATTTCCAGGCCGCGGGCCAGTCTGGGTAGTTCCCGGGGGAAGCGGAGGAAGCGGCGCCATGGACGAAGGCGTCGCGATGATGTCCGGATCGCGCACAAGGTTGATGCGAATCTTTGCCAGTTCGGGATCGTTGTCGCTGGGCGTCCGGCCTTCGACCATGACGCGCCCGGAAACCGGGAGCGCGGCGCCCGTAACAATCCGCAGTTTCTCGACGTTTGCGTTCGCGATGTCGACCGGGATTGCCGCAACTCCGGTTGTCGTTCCGCCACCAGTTAATCCGGCAAGAGTCACTCCCGCAGCGGCGGCGAGTTCCGGAGAAATGTTTGGAGAACTTCCGGGTACCGTCGAGAGCGACGTCGCAAAAACGGTGTAGCCGCCGGAAGTGGCTCCGACAAGATCGAACACGCCATCCGCGTCGGCGGTGGCATTCAGGACGAGCGTATACGGACTCCATTCCTGCGGTACGGCACGGACCGTGGCCCCGCCCGCAGGCATGCCCGTGGTTCCGTCAATCACGACGCCGCGGATATGCCACGCGCGCATTTTCCCCGGCGCCAGCGAAATGTCTGCTGAAGGAAACGTGATGCCCGCAGGAACATCGATCAGCCTGGCCAGCGAAGGATTGGTGGCGCCGCCAAAGTAGACCAGCTGGTAGGACTCCTCGATGACTTCACCTGTGGCTAAGGTTCGCCGGGCCACGTAAGGATTCTCCGCCCGTTCGGTTGGACCGCGGCGGCCGGGAGGAATCGGATCAATAGCAACCGTTCGCCGGCGCGGATCCTCCATCAGTGCGGCAACGTAATGCGGACCCGGCACAAGCCAGTGCAACCGGTACTCTCCGCGTTCGTCGGTCGACATCACTTGTTCGACATTCAGAAGTCGCCGGCCTCCAGCCCGGTATTGCGGATCCAGCGCGATGACCAGGGCGTGGCCGACCGGCTCGCCATCCGCGTCCAGGACGCGTCCGGCAATCACCGCGGGTTGAACCATTTCAATGCGTGCGTCCTTCATTGCCTGGCCGTCGGCAATAGGAAACGCCAGTCCGTGCTGGCGCGGATCGCGCTGGCCGTATTCGGCCGGATAGAACGTACCTCCCACCTTGAGCGCCACCAGTCTGTATTTCCCGGCCTTGAGATTCTTAAAGCTGAATTTTCCGTCCACACCCGTTTTGGTGTACTGGATCTCGGAGGCGATGGCCGCAGGCGGTTTGGAATCGCCGTTGCCACCGCCGGACTGGAGCGAGTTATAGATCTCCGTGAATCCCGCAGGCAGCGGCGAAGCAATGGTTCCCTCGACTCGAGTGAGTTCCACCTCGGCTCCGCCGACGGGTTCGGTTGTTCCCAGCTTGACCGCGATTCCTTCTACGGAGGCGGTTGTCACCGGCGGCGCGGCCGGAACGGAGTTCGGATCCTGCGCGGCACGGAACGCCGATGCGGTAATCAAAGTGGAAAATAGGGAGATCGTAACGAAACGAAGTTTCAATTCAGGACTCCTGCCGGCTGAAGACGGATTTTGTTCAGAAAATTACGCCTAGTATGACGTACAGCGGCGCACTTTGGTTGACTGGAAGTTTGCTGGGCGCTTGTCCCTCCCCTGGGTCGAGTATGGCAACGATAGAAGCCCCTGCCGAAGAGGTACTGACGGAATCATCGGCTAAATACAAATCGATCAACCAAGCCTGTGTATAATTTCGCCCGCATGCAATCCGTCAACAAAGAGATGGGTTCGTGGCTGCCTCGCATCGGTCTTCAACTCTCGAATTGGTTCGAGCGCTGGTTTCCGGATGCATTCGCACTGGCCACCGTCGCAGTCGCCATTGTGTTTGCGGCGTGTCTGGCCAACGGCAGCGGTGTGATGCAGACCGCGCATTGGAATTCTCGTGAATGGATGGTTCGCGGACTGGGAAGATAATCAGCCCGGTGGGCTCAACAAGCGTTCTTCACGCAGTTGGCGTATCCGCCTGCCCATAAGCTTGACGAACCGCCGACTCCAGTTGTTCGGCGCGACTACCAACACGCTTTTTTTTCAAAACCGACAATTCCGATCATTGGAACGCGGTTCAAACCAGACTTTTGAGGTGCTTCCGCATAATCGATGGGACACCCACAATTTGGAGCCCCGTCGCTGGCCCCACTGGGCCGTCGAGCGGAATATCATCCAGCTTCAGTCCGGCCAATACGAAGTGATAGGGCGTATCGATTTGGGTTCCGTGGGCGAACCCATTTCAATGGTGGTCCCCTGGATGGTGTGACTCATATCGCGTGCGAGATGTTTTTGCGGTGTGAGTTTCAGGGGTGGATCCGACGGCCAAACCGGCATTCCATTTGTGATCGTCACCGACACGATCATTTTCTGACTCCAAATTAACTTTGGCCTTCCCTGAACTTCCCGGAGTGATCAGTCCCCTCGAGCAGAATGTTGCCGTCGATCTCCTGTACACCATACACCTGCAGGCATTCGTCTGCTTCGTTCCCTCCCCCGTCTTCCAGTCTGAACTGATGCGAATGCAGAGGGCAGATGATTTTTCCGTCTCCCAGCAAGCCTTCGGCAAGCGGACCCTGGCGGTGGGGGCAGCGATTCTCCGCCGCGAACAGCCGGCCGTCGCGCTGCCGGAAAACCGCAACCTCTCCGGACCCGACGATGTAGCAACGGCCCTGACCGACGGGGATGGCGTCAATGCTGCCAAGGTTGACGTTGTGCGTATTGATGGTCGATATCGGCACTGCTTTAGCCATTGTTTTCGGCGACCTCCAGAGTGTGGGTCAGTTCAGGCCCGCTGAATTGAGAGGAATAGGCCGGCAATTCCGCTTCCTGCCACGGATCCCTGTAGGCATCGACAGCTTTCTGAATGTCCGCATCCAGGCGGGCACAGATTCCGAGACTGTCTTTCACCAGAATCGCCCGCAACCGTTCTATGCCTACGCGTTCGACAAAGCCGTAGGAGCGTTCGAGATATTTCCCGTGCTCGCGGTAGTACTGCATGAACCGCCCCATGTAGAGCAAAACGTCATCGTGGGTATCGACGGTGCAGAGCAAGTCACCCTTGCGCACACTTCCGCCGGCGGCTCCTCCCAGATAGATTTCCCATTTGCCGCCTTCGATCGCCACCGCCCCGAGATCCTTGACGTAGGCCTCGGAACAATTGCGCGGGCACCCGGCGGTAGCGAGTTTCATCTTGTGTGGAGACTCGATTCCTTGAAATCGCCGTTCGATCTTCTGAGCCAGTTCGATGGAATCGCCTACACCGTAGCGGCAAAAATCTGTGCCGACGCAACTTTTGCAGGTGCGGAACGCTTTGGTATAGGCATGGCCGCTGGGCATTCCGAGGTCTTTCCAGACGTTCGGAAGATCTTCCTTCTTGATTCCCAGCAAGTCGATTCGCTGGCCCCCCGTAAGCTTCACCATCGGTACCTGATACTTCACGGCGACCTCGGCAATCCGCATCAATTCGCTGGCAGACGTGACGCCGCCGTAGATGCGTGGGACGACAGAGAACGTGCCGTTTTTCTGAATGTTTGCGTGGACCCGATCGTTGATGAAGCGGGCATCCCGTTCGTCTTCATATTCGTCCGGCCAAAGCGTCTTCAACAGCGATGAAAGGCCGATCTTGCTTGAGGGATCCTCTTTGCCGCCAGCCAGCTGCCGGAACGCTTCGCTGACCGACTTGATTCCGCGGTTCCGGATTTCAGCAACCAGTTGCGATTTTTCCAGAGGCACGCCAGGAACGTAATAGTGTTCGTTTGGATCGTAACCAACCTCCCCGAGATAGGACTCGAGAAGTTGAGCGACCAAAGTCTTGCAGGAGCCACACCCCATACCGGCCCGTGTGCAGGCGCCCACTTTTAGAACACTGTTGCATCCCGATGTCTGGATTGCGTCGGCAATCTGCCGCTTGCTGACGCCGTTGCAATTGCAGATCTGGGCGTTGTCGGGCAGATCTGCGACCTTCAGGAGGGACACCCCTTTGGGCGACCCGAACAGAAGGTCCGCACGGCGTTCTGGAACCTCCGTCCCCATGAGAAACATTTGCATCAGCGTGCCCGAGGATTCGACATCGCCCAGTAAAATCGCTCCAGCGATCTGGTTGTTACGAACGATCAGCTTCTTGTAGATGCCATGCGCCGGTTCGCGATACAGAACCACTTCATCGCCATCGATCGGACGAGTGGCACCCATCGACGCCAGCTCCACTCCCATGACTTTCAGTTTCGTGCCCAGTCTGGAGCCCTGATAGGAGGAATCCGGCCGGACTCCGGTGATCACGTCGGCGAGGACTTCCGCCTGCTGCCAGATCGGATCCACCAGTCCGTAGAGCTGGCCGCGATGCTCGGCGCATTCTCCAACAGTAAATATGGACGGATCGCTCGTGCGCATTTGATCGTCGCAAACGATTGCCTTATTCACGGCGATCCCGGAAACGGATGCGATTTCCGTGATCGGGCGGATTCCGCTGCTGACGACAACCATGTCGGTTTCCATCGTCGATCCGTCTTTGAATTCCAGATGTGTGATGCGGCCGTCGGTCCGAACGATTTTCGAAGTGATCGTGTCGCACATCACTTTGATTCCCATCGCTTCGATGGCTTTGCGCAGCATGTCCCCGGCCTCTGGATCCAGCTGGGCCATCATCAGCTGGGGCGCGGCTTCCAGTACGGTGACGTCCACACCGTGCGTGATCAGTCCGCGCGCCGCCTCAAGTCCCAAAAGCCCTCCGCCAATCACCGTGGCCCGCCGGCACTCCCGGGCACAGTCGGCAATGCGGGAGCAGTCGTCGATGGTTCGAAACAGAAACGTGCCGGGTCCGTTGAAGCCTTCCATTGGAGGTACAAACGGCCGTGAGCCGGTAGCAATAATCACCTGATCGTAGGATTCTTCGATGGGCGTCGTGTCCGGTTCGACTGCGGCGTCCGCGCTATAGGCTGCGGCATCTTTTCTGAGTCGCGTACCGGTAATCACGCGCCGCTTCGTGTCGATGTGTGTGGCGCGAACTCCCGCGTGCAAACGGATGCCGTTGGTTTTGTACCATGCGAGGGGATTCATAAAGATCTCGGTCGGAGACTGGAGACCGTTGAGCACGTTACTCAGCAGGATGCGGTTGTAGTTGCCGTAGGGCTCGGCGCCGAACATCACGATTTCGAAAGCATCCGGAGCCCGTCTTAGAATTTCTTCAACCACACGCGCTCCGGCCATGCCATTTCCCACGACGACCAGTTTCCGTTTCCCTGAGTTCATATTCGTTCCTTCCCTTTCATGCTGCCCGCCAGCAACGAGCACACTACCGCTGCAACCGCAACGTTCAAGACGACAGCCGTCAGGACCAGGGGTGACCTGTCATGCGCCGTCCTTATCGCGTACGAGCGTCAAGATGAGCTCTTCTTTTGAATCGAGATGGATGGGATAAGTTTTCAGCCCGCCATAGCTGTGTCCCGCTGGACTTCCGGACATCACGTCAAATCCACAGGCATGAAGCGGGCATACCAGCGTGCGCTGTCCCAGAATGCCATCAGCGAGCGGTCCTCCCTTGTGAGGACATGCGGCCTGAGTTGCAAACACCGACCCATCGCGGCTGCGGAATACGGCGATGGATATTCCATGCACCTCAAACCGCCGGCCTTCTCCCAGTGGGATGCGATCGACATTGCCGAGGTTTGCGAATACCTGTACTGGTGAAGGAACGGTCAAGCTGCCGCCCCGATGGATTCAGGCTCGGCGTATTTGAAGCTCCAGCGAGATTTCAATATTGTGGCCATCGGTATATTCCCTGTGCAATATGCGTGCCAAGTGCCCGGCGGGCATTCGCTGCTGATTCTGAAAGGTCTTAGGGGCTCTCGTCCAGGTAGGGAAAGACTCCATTTTTACAAAAGTGTCGATGTTTCCGAACGGCTTTTACATCGTTGTTGCTGTCTCCGCGCCTATCCTCGAAATCGAGTGATGTCGATTCCGTATTTCCGGATTGTGTAGTTGAGGATCCGGTCTGTGGTGCTCAGCAATCGTGCCGCCTTCGATTTGTTTCCGCGCGCTGTCTTGAGGGCATCCTGAATAAGATCTTTTTCATAGGCGGCCATGGCTTCGCCGAGCGAGAGCGGCGTAATCGTTCCGGAGGCCTGGGCCGTCTGGAGCGTCGGCGGAAGATTGTGCGCGTGAATGACGGCGGCATTACACATCAACACGGCTCGTTCGATCACATTCTCAAGTTCCCGAACGTTCCCTGGCCAATGATAGGAGGTCAGCATGTCGATCGCGGGAGTGGAGATCCGGCGGATGTCCTTTCCGTGCTCCTTGGCATACTTCTGCAGGAAGTGATCCGAGAGCAACAGCAGGTCGGATTTCCGCTCACGGAGCGGGGGCACGAAGATATTGAACACGTTCAGCCGATAATAGAGGTCTTCCCGGAACTTTCCCTCTCCAATTGCCTTGTCCAGATCCTTGTTGGTTGCCGCGACCAGTCGCACATTGGCCTGAAGCGTCTCGGTGCTGCCGATGGGTTCGAACGCTTTCTCCTGAATGACTCGCAACAGTTTGACCTGGGTTGCCAGGCTGACTTCGCCGATCTCGTCAAGAAACAGCGTGCCCCCTTCCGCCATTTCAAAACGTCCCTTCTTTCGAGCGTTTGCCCCGGTGAAGGCACCCTTTTCATATCCAAATAACTCCGATTCAATCAGCGTTTCGGGCAACGCGGCGCAGCTGACTTTGACAAAAGGTTTCTTTGCGCGCGGGGAATTGTAGTGGAGCGCATGGGCAATCAATTCCTTGCCCGTTCCGGATTCACCGCGTATCAAAACCGTGGTATTGGTGCGTGCAACCTGGACGATCTGCTCATAAACATGCTTCATCGGACCGGCAGTTCCGATGATGTTGGAAAACTCGTAGCGCTCCGTCAATTCGCCGCGGAGATTGGTGTTTTCATCGAGAAGGCGCTGTCGTTCCTCATCGAGGAGATAGTCGGCCTTCACGGATTGCGCCATCATGGATGCGACGATGCGAAGGATGTTCAGGTCCGCCTCGTATTCGCGGTCCCGCTCAAACCTCAGGTCGACGCCAAGCGCTCCAACCGGTCTGTTATTGACAAAAAAAGGGACGCAGACAAAGGTCACTTCATTCTTTGTCAGATTCTTTCTCTGTCCGACGCGATTCAGGAACATGGGCTCGCGGCTCACTTCCGGCACGATGATGGCTTTGCCCGTCTCGACGACTCGTCCCGTAATCCCTTCGCCCAACCGATAATAGGCGCCCCGCCCGCCTTCTCCGAAACCGAGCGAAGATTCGACACGAATTTCTCCGGAGTTTCGGTCCAGGACCGAAATCATCCCCCGCAGGATGTCCTGATGGTGCTCCAGGCCTTCCAGTACGCACTGAAAAGCCGCTCTCGCGGAAAATGCGGCCGTGAGCGCCGACCCAATTTCAAGTAGCGCACTGATGTGGCGCTCCGGGACCGTTTTCGCGGTTGACAAATTTGTCGTTGGCATGTGTTTCATCTACAAAACTGCACAAAAATAAAAAACGTCCAAAACATCCGGGTCGGATGCTTTGGACGTCAATGTCCAGGGAAATTTCGATGCCGCGCAAACTCCACAAGACATCGTGGAGTTAGAAGCCGTCATTCACGGAAATGGCACGCAGCCCGTGTTTGAACGCGAAGGCTCCTCATTATCAATGCAGGAGATGGAAACTGTCAATCCCGCGATTCCGGGCGCTCGCGATACCCGCATCGCCTCGCTGGGTGGGTTCCGGCGTAATCTTCGGACTCGTTCACGATCAATTTTTGGACAATTTCGTCCAGGTAAAACGTGCGTGGCGCGGCAGAGAAAGTCCCTACAGCGCACGCAAGGAAACGGCGCAGTGCTTGTAGTTCGGTTGCCGGGAGTGCGGATCAAAACTCGGATGGGTGAGTCGATTCACTTCGGGATAATGCATCGGTACGAAAATCTGGCCGGATTGAACGGTGGATGTTACAAAGGCCGTCGCCGTCAGGTTTCCGCGCCGCGAGGTAATCCGTACCTGGCCACCGGCGGAAATCCGGAAGTTCATCGCGTCGGCCGGATTGATTTCGACATAACAGCCCGCGGGTGCCAGGCTGCGCAGGACCTCGCTCTTGTTTGACCGCGAACCGGTATGCCACTGCGCCGATGTGCCTCGTCCGGTTAACATAACGAAAGGGAACTGATCATCCGTTTGTTCGGCAACCGGACGCGGCTCGTCGAAAATAAATCGTGCCCGGCCGTCCGGCGTGAAAAAACGTCCGTCTTCAAATAATCGGCGCTGATGCTCTGGTTTATCATTTCCTTCCTCGAGCGAGGTCGGAAAGGGCCACTGGATTCCGCCACACTCATCGATCATTTCGTGGTTCCGAATTCCCGAGATGTCACACGGCTGGAGGCGGGAAATCTTCTTTATCAGTTGAAACGCCGCTTCGGGAGAACTCCATCTGCGAAACATGTCTCCGCAACCCCAATGCTCTGCCACAAGTCGGAAGATGTGGAAATCGGCAAGAGCCGTCCCTGGAGCCCGCCGTACCTTTCGGACCAGGCCAATACGGCGTTCCGAATTGATCAGCGTGCCATCCTTCTCACCCCATCCGGCCGCCGGAAGATAAAGATCCGCGTGTTGTGCGGTTTCAGTTGTGGGGTACATATCCTGCACGACAAGAAAATCCAGCTTCTGCAGACGCCGATTGAATTCGTCCTGATGAATCCAGGAGTGGGAGCCGTTGGTGGCAATCACCCAAAGCGCTTTAATCTGGCCTGCATCGATGCCATCCAGGATTTGATCGTAGGCCCAACTCGTTTCGCGCGGAATCCGTTCTTCGGGAATTTCCAGCAGCATGCTGATCTTTTTCCGATGTTCGCGGTTTGTGAAGTCGTGGCCACCGATGAGATTCGTAATGTTGGAATACAGCCTCGAACCCATCGCATTGCATTGACCGGTGATGCTGTTCGCTCCGGTTCCCGGTCTGCCGATGTTTCCGGTCATCAATGCGAGATTGATGATGGCTTGAGCGGTGCGTGTCCCTTCATGCCCCTGATTAACCCCCATCGTCCACCAGAACGACACGCTCTTTCCAGCGGCTATCGTGGTCGCAAGCAGTTCCAGTTCTTCCAGCGACAAACCGCTTGCCGCACTGACGCGCTCCGGATTAAATGGTTCGACAAATTTTGCAAACTCATCGAAACCCGTCGTATGGGATTCCACAAACTCGCGGTTTATCCTTCCAAGCGCGATCAGCCGGTTTGCCAGGCCATAAAGAACAATAAGGTCGCTTTTGGGTGCCAGCGCATAATGCTGTGTCGCCGCCATCGCGGTCTCCGTTGCGCGTGGGTCCAGAACGATGATTTCCGGTTTGTGGGGATTGCGCATGACGCGCTGCCACATGATGGGGTGTGCGATGCACGGGTTTGCTCCCACAAACACCAGAACATCGCTCTCCTCAAAATCCGCGTAGGTGAAAGGCGGCGCGTCAAATCCAAACGATTCTTTGTAGGCGACGTGTGCGGTTGCCATGCACTGGCGGGTGTTGCTGTCGCAATGCAATCCACCCATTCCGAATTTGAAAAGACAACCCAGAAGGGCCATTTCTTCGGTGCAGATTTGTCCGGTGCCGAGGAATGCAATGCTGTGTGGACCATGTTCGGCCTGGACGGATTTCATTCGAGCGCAGAACTCCGTCATCGCCGTCTGCCAGTCCACGGGCTTCAGTTCATCGCCCCCGATCCGCATCAATGGAGCCGTGCCTCGATCCGGTGCGGACAACGGAGTCAGCGCCTCCCATCCCTTCGGGCATGCCATTCCCAGGTTCACGGGATATCCGGCACTCGGCGACAGATTCACTGCGACACCGTCCTTCAGGTGTAAATCGAGCGAGCAGCCCGTGGAACAGAACCCGCAAACGGAGCGCACAGTGAAATCGGGCTTAAGGCGTGCTGGCACTTGTCCGAGCCCGAAGTCTCCGGGATGAAGTACCAGATCTTCTGTGAGAGGGCCGTGCCATTGCCGCAGGAGCGTATTGGGTTTTTGCGACGTCATGCCACCAGTCTACCCGGCATGCGCACAGTTGCTACTGCGGTGAAGAACAGGTAACGCTCCAGAAGTTCCCCCGCCAGGGAAAATACAAACGCAGTGATCGCAAACATTTGCCAGTGCAGGCTGCCGGAGACGAAACTCGGAATGATCAGTGCGGGGCAGATCATGCCGGCGATAACAGCGCATTGATCTCGGACGCTTGCAATCGAGCGGAGGTTGCTTTCCAGCAAGCGTGCCGTCTTGTTCAGCGGAGTGAACGTCACTTTGTCTTCGCTCACGAGGTGGCGGAAAATACGGAATTCGATACCCGCCTTGAATGCCGTGCCGGCGACCATCAGCACCGCCGCAGTCACGATAACCAACGTCGGGACCGGCACAATCGACGACACCAATAGCGTTGATGCGGCACCGAGCAGACCCGTGGTTCCGAAGAATTTACCGAAGCATTGAGATACCCGCCAGAACTCCCGATGCGTATCCACATAGATCATAGCCGAGCATGCCACTCCGCACAGACCGACAACAGCGGCGGCAATTCGAAAGAGCACCGGCAGCAACGACCAATCAGTCCATGTCGATAACAGCGCGACTGCGGCCAGAGGTACAAAACCGCCAAACACGATCACTTCACGGCTGAACCAGGACGTGCGCCAGCCGAGGAACGCGCGCCATGCCTTAAGCGGCTTGCCGAGATGCAGGGATGCAATAGCGGGTGCGAGTGCGCCGAAGGCGGCGGCAATCCCCATCAATAGTATCCGTGCCCCGGAGTTCGGGACGAGAAGAGCGGCAATGCTGGAACCGACGGCCAACTGGCTGAACACCAGCATGAAAACGAGTGGCACGTGCGAGTCCGCAGGTGCGATGTGGGCATGATCGCCGGCGAGAAGATTGTCCGCGAGAGGTCTGCGTGATTTGTACCGTGTGGCAGGAATCGTGTATCCCGGATCCGGAGCTGCCGGAAGAAAATCACCCCGAGCAGCTGCGGCAGTGATCTCTGCCGGCTCTGTGAGAACGATCCGAATCGCTTCCGTGGGGCAGGCCTGGACGCACGCGGGCGCTTCGCCCACCGCAAGCCGGCTCGAGCACATATCGCATTTCCGGACAATGCCGCGCTTGGCCGAATACTTCGGAACTTCATATGGGCACTTCATGACACAGTACTGGCAACCAATACACTGATCATCCAGATGTTTGACGATTCCCGTGGCGGGATCCTTGTCGTAGGCCAGCACGGGGCATCCATTCAAACAGCCGGGATCGAGGCAGTGGTGACAGGCCGTCGTTACAGTCTGCTGGAACGGCTGCTGCCAATCCGGACTGAAGAGAAGCCCCACATTGCGCCAGCTTTCGTCCTCGTCCAATCCGTTCAGACTGTGACAGGCGCTGACGCAGGCGGTACAGCCGGAGCATCGGTCCAGATTCACTTCAAAGGCGTATTGCTGGCCGGCCTGTGGCTGGGTGAACGGAATCAAGCTTCGGTAGCGCTTCGCCTCCGCAGGAAGATCGCCTCGTTCGTGGTACCGGACGAACTGATCCACCGCCGTCAGCGTCTGCTGCTCTGCGAGCAACTCGTCAATCAGCGTGCTGGTCGTGTTATCGGGCATCCATCGCACCCGCTGCCGTGAATTGCCGGGCATGATTTTCCAGAAAATCGATGACATGGCTGTGGGCCAGGAAGTATTTCGGATCGTCCATCACCGCATTGCGGTTGCGAGGCCGCGAAAATGGAACGTCGTAGATCTCGCCGACCCGGGCTTCGGGCCCGTCGGTCATGAGAATGATTCGATCCGCCAGGTACAACGCTTCGTCGATATCGTGCGTCACCATGACGACCACTTTCTTCGATCGCTCCCACGCCTCGAGCAGCGTGTCCTGCAGATCGAGTCTTGTCAGCGAATCCAGCATCGAGAATGGCTCGTCCAGAAGCAGAAACGTGGGCTCGATCGACAATGCGCGCGCGAGGGAGACGCATTGCTGAGCTCCCAGGGACAACTCGGCCGGTTTCTGATCGTAGCTATCTGCCACACCGACCAGTTCCATGTACTTCTCAGCCTGTTCGCGGACTTGCGCGCGCGTGAAATTTGGAAACACGCGCCGAACCGCCAGCGTGACGTTTTCTCCGGCCGTCAGCCATGGCAAAAGGCATGGCGACTGAAACACCACTCCGCGATCATTCCCGGGTTCATCGATTTCCGTTCCGTTGATAACGACACCGCCAAAAGTGGCTCGCTGAAGGCCCGCGATGATGGACAGCACCGTCGACTTGCCGCATCCGGAATGCCCAAGGATGCAGACGAACTCGCCATCCTTTATCGTCGCATTGACGTCCTTGACGGCCGTGTATGGCCCGGAAGGCGTCTCGAAAGTCTTTGTCATTCCCGTGATTTCGAGTGAATGGATCATGACGCCTTCTCTTCCGCAATGGAGCTTGCCTTGATAGGTAAAACCGGTGCCGCCGATTTTTTTGTATGAACGAATTCGGCAAGGCGTTCGACTACCTGTGCGCGAATCCGCACGGCATGCGGGTCGTGCATGAGAAGCGATGCGGTTCGCGGTTTGGGTAGTTGTACGGCAATGGAATCTCCGAGTTTTGCCCGCGGAGGCCGAGTCATCGGCACAATCCGGTCGGAGAGCAAGAGTGCTTCATCGAGGTTGTTGGTAATCAGAATTGTTGTGACGGTCTTTCCAGCCTGGGAACAGAGGCCAACCAGCTCCTGTTGCAGCGTCGACCGTGTCAGGGCGTCCAGTGCGCTGAACGGTTCGTCCAGAAACAGAATCGCCGGTTCCGTTGCGAATGCGCGCGCGATTGCGACCCGCTGCCGCATCCCGCCCGAGAGCTGGCTTGGACGCTTATGCAGCGCGCCGCCCAGCCCGACAGTTTCGAGAAATCGGGTCGATTGATCCAGCTGTTGCTTGCGTGGCCACTCCGGGTGAGCGGCGTCGACGGCCAGGCGGACGTTTTCGATCGCGGAAAACCACGGGAGCAGGGAATAGTTCTGAAAGACCACAGAGGCACGCGGATGAATACCCTTGACCGGCTCGCCCCCAATCGTCACCGTTCCGGAGTCGGCCTTCAGCAGGCCGGACAGGATGTTCATGAATGTGGATTTCCCCGCGCCCATGCTTCCGACAATCGAAACGAATTCTCCCTCCTCCACGGAAAAGTGGATGCCACTCAGTACTTCCCGGACGCCTTTTGCCGAAGCGAACGACTTTGAGACATTTCGAACTTCAACGAACGCCAACCGGGTATCTCCTTGTTGCGGTTTAGATCGATCGGAGACGGACTTCAACAAATCCCATCATCCGATCCAGCAGGAATCCAACGATGCCAATCGTCAGGATGCAGAGAAGGATGTGGGCATAGATCAGACTGTTGTATTCCTGCCATAGAAAGCCGCCGATGCCCGGTGTACCGGTGAGCATTTCGCTGGCGACGATCACCAGCCACGCAATGCCGAGACTCAGGCGATATCCCGTAAACATATAAGGGAGCGTTGCGGGAAGCAGAACCTTGGTAAAAGTTTGAAAGCCCGTCAGCCTTAAAACCTTTGCAACGTTCCAATATTCCTGCGGTATGGCTTTCACGCCGGACATCGTGTTGATGACGGTCGGCCACATCGAGCAGAGTGCGATGGTGAAAAGGGCCGCTGGTTCTGATTTCTGAAACACGATCAGACCGAGCGGCAGCCATGCGAGAGGGGAAATCGGGCGCAGCACCTGAATCACCGGATCAAACATCCGGTTGAATGTTTTCGACAGGCCAAGGAAAAACCCAAGCGGCGTCGCCATCAGGGCTCCCAGCAGGAAACCCTTGGCGACGCGCAAGAGGCTTTGATACGCGAGCAGGGCGATTCCCTGATCCATCTCGCCGCGTTTGGTAAACGGCTGCAGGACATACAGCTTGCTGTCCTGCCATGTCTTCAGGGGCGAGGGCAGGTCCGGCACCGTCGTGCTCAGGACCGCCCACACCCCCAGTACAAAGAAAATCCCGATGAGGGGAAGAAAGATTCGCGCCAACCGGTTTTGCATTGGATCCTTTCGTTACGATGTTCTGCTGTGAATCTGGAAGGACAGCGCGTACTTTTCGGGCTCGTTCGGATTGAACATGCCGTCGACGATCTTCACTGGTTGCATGTCCTGAGCCTTGGGAGAGACGCCCATGTCCTTCATCGCATCGAGGTAGATGTCCTGGCGCATCACGCGCTTCACGATTCCCATATAGTCCGGGGCGGAAGGCACCATGCCCCAGCGCCGGAACTGACTGAGCCACCAGAGACCGAATGTCTTCATTGGATAGTTCGCATCGCGCTGGTTGAAGATCATGTAGTTCGGATCTTTTTCGATTTTCCCGTCGCCGAAATCGTATTCCCCCATCAGCCTTGGCAGAATCAACTCCGGCGGACAATTGATATACGTTGTCTGACCTACCACGTCGGCGGCGTGTTTACGGTTCTCCAGTTTGTCGAGATAGACACTGGAGAGTTGCAGTCCCTTCAGAATGGCCTTCACCGTCTTGGGATTTTTGGCGGCGAACTCCTCGGTGAATGCGCAGACTTTTTCGGGATGATCCTTCCACATCTGCTGGGTTGTGACGACGGTGTATCCGATCTTGTCGGCGACGGCGCGCGCGTTCCAGGGCTCGCCGACGCAGTACCCGTCCATCTTGTCGACCTTCATGTTCTGGACCATCTGCGGCGGAGGGATGGTGATCAGCGACACGTCCTTGTCCGGGTGGACTCCGCCGGATGCGAGCCAGTAGCGCATCCACATGGCATGCGTGCCCGGGGGGAACGTCATGGCAAACGTCAGCGGATCGCCGGCGGCCTTTGCTTTGTCGGCAAGAGGTTTGACGTCTTTTGCGGTCTTGACGCCGGCGGCCTTCAGTTTGTTATTCAGCGTAATGGCCTGACCGTTGCGGTTGAGCATCCACGGAATGACCATCGGCTTCACTGGAGAACCAAGCAAGCCCATCGTGGATGCGAACGGCATACCGATCAGCATGTGCGTGGCCTGATTCTCGCCGAGATTCATCTTGTCGCGAATGACCGCCCATGACGCTTCCTTGGAGATGACGGATTGAATGCCGAACTGCTTGAAGTAACCCAGTTCATGCGCCATCACGATGGAGGAACAATCCGTCAGCGCAATGATCCCGAAGCGGATATTGGGAGTTTCCGGAGAATCGTCGGCGAATGCCCCGCCCGCCCATCCTTTCGGCACACCGGCAAGAAGGCCTGCTGCGACGGATGTCGTTGCGGTTTTAAGAAACTGGCGTCGAGTGTTTTTCATGAGATGTTGTCCTCAAATTTCAAAATGAATAGGTCGCCATAACATAGGAGAACCGGTACGGCTTTCCCGGCGTCGCATTTTTGAGGAACGTACCAGGGAAGACGTTGGCGAAACCTCCCGTCAGCGAAAGATCCGGACGCAAGGCGTAGGTCGTTTGAATATCCGCTTCCTGACCGACGAAGCGGCCCGCAGTACCTGCAGCGACCTTCACAATGACGGCGCCGGCGGCGTTATACAGGGCGTCGGTACGGCTGGCGAGCCACCACGCGTGATAGGAACTGTTCAGCGACAGTTTCTTCGTCGCCTTGTATTCCATTCCGGCGCGGACGTCGTGAATATTCTTCCAGCCGACCTGATCCGACAGGCCGAGCTTGTCGTGACCCGTGGGATACAGCTGATCGAAGGTTTCCTGCTTTCCGTCGCCAGCGGTCTTGTCACCCGACGCGTAGTCGTATTGCGCAATCAGGCGCGTTGTCTTTTTGATTTTCGGAACGGTATATCCCACTAACCAGTGACCGGCATACGCGCGAATCGTATCGCTGCCCACAAAACCCGCTTCGCCGACCATCTCGAAGGTATAGTCCAGATGTTCTGCCGGAAGTTTTCCGGCGATGCGATCGCCATAAACCCAGCGGCTGAGAGCGGATGCTATGCCGCCTTCCGTTTTAACGCCGTGACTGATGCGCCAGAATACATAGGGCTCATCCGTCGCATTCGGGATCACTTTTTCGATCGACCCATAGGCTCCATGAAGATCATTTCCGCTGGCACTCTTGTCAAAACGCGCCTCACGGGGATTCACAACCGATGAAGTAAAAGCGTCGACCTTGTACTTTCCGTACTTGAGCGTGACCCGCGCAGCGTCGAACGAGCGCGCCGTGTTGGTCCAGTTGAGGTGGCCGATGAGACGCATGTCGCCGAAGAACAGTTCCTGTCGGCCGACGCGCAGCGTGATTGCAGGCTTGTCGGAACTGCCCAGTTCCACATATCCCTGGCGCAAGTCGAACGTGTCTTCGTATGGCGGGCCGTCGGGCTTGGCGTTCCGTCCCATCACCTGCGAGTCCACTGCCTGTACCTGGAATCGCATCCACGATGAAGGGCTGACCTTCAAATTGAGACGTGCCCGCGTGAGATTGAAAGCATCGTTGGTATCGGGTTTGAACCCCAATCCGCCGAGACCTTCGAAGCGATAGCGGAGTTCGCCGCTGAATCGGATCCATCCCGGCAAATTCTTGTTGAACATGGATGGCGCGGTTTTAGCGGGTGCCGGATTTGTCGAAGCGGCCTGCTGCGCATGAAGTGGAAATGCAAACAGCGTTGTTGCAAAAAGAAGCAATGATAGTTGTTTCGCTCGTCTCAATGGGACCTCCTGATGCCGCGCTCTATTGCATGGGGCGTGCCATTTGCGAGTCGCGAGGAGGCGGAAACAAAGATGTCGCTGAGAACAAAGGAGCTTAGCGGTGAGATTTTGCGAAAGTCACTGTCCACAAGCGATTCCCGGTATCGCACACTCCTGTCGAGTGGCGCGAATCACTGGACAAAGTTGTACAAATTCTAAATTTCAAAATTAGCAGGCCGCGTGAATGCGTTGCATAGGGAGGTCGGTATTCCTCGTCGTCGAGATTTTCGGGTTCCTACATTCGGTCGAATCGCTGCTTCCATCCGGTTGCGTTGTTTCGCAAAGAACATTTCCGTATTTAGCGACGAATCGATTTTACAAAATTGTAAAAATCCTTTCCTGTCGTATCGACCTTGGCATGTCCGTGGTTTGCGTCTCCACTCTGTTTTGAAGAGAGCTTCGGAAGGGTTGGCAGAGGAACTGAGCGTTGAGGTCACAGAGGTCGGAACTCAAAGGAAAAACGCCGGCTGTTATACCGGCGCTTAATGCGCCCGAGACGAGTCGAACGTCCGACCTTTGGTTTCGGAGACCAACGCTCTATCCAGCTGAGCTACGGGCGCGCGCTTTAAAGTTGAGCACAAAAAAAGGATCACTGCGAGATTGACGAAGCTTGCTCGATTTGATGCTGTTCGGGACTGATGCGAATGCAGGCGGCCCAGTGATTGGGCTGAATCTCTTTGAGCTCAGGCTCCGTTTGCCGGCATTCGGGAATGGCCCATGGACAGCGGGTATGAAAGAGGCAGCCTTTGGGCGGATTGATCGGAGACGGCACGTCGCCTTCAAGAACCAGACGCTGGCGCGTGGCTTCCACTTTTGGATCCGGAATCGGAACCGCGGATATTAACGCCTTGGTATACGGCATCAACGGGTTGTCATAAATGGATTTCGCGGACAATATGCGGCCGCGGAGTTTTGCATGCGCCCCTGCCAGACGCACACACAGAGCCATCTCCGAGTCTTTTCTTACAAGCCGGATTTAAAGGACTTCGACAGGAGCGCCAGGAAAGTTCCCTGCAACACGACAATCATTGACGTGTTTTACGCGATTCCTCGCATTGCCACTGCTGCAGTCGCAAACTAAAACGCCCTGGGAAGAAATTCGTTTGATCCGTTCTGCCAATGAATAGTTCATGGAATTGGATTGGGACGCACACGGACATTCCTCCCCTCCACTTGTAGCGGCTGCTGACTCTGAAGATAAATCCGAACCCGCCCGAAATCGAGCTTTCCGCGACTGCAACAGATTGGAGGCCCCATCTGTTCTGACTCAGAGAACCGAACTTTCCAATGATGAAAGTGGATTGGAACCGAGCGCCGGTATGTGTACGGGCGTCTCCTTCCGTGAAACCCATGCGAGTTCGGGTTGGCGCACGTTCCTCTACTTGCTCGAGTATGGCAATAACAGAACCCACTGCAGGACAGGCACTGACGGAATAATCTCGTTAGCGTGAGGCGATCAATCAAGCCTGTGTATAATTTCGCCCGCATGCAATCCAACAACAAAGAGATGGGTTCGTGGCTGCCCCGCATCGGTCTGCAGCTCTCGAATTGGTTCGAGCGCTGGTTTCCGGACGCATTCGCACTGGCCACCGTCGCGGTCGCCATCGTGTTCGCGGCGTGTCTGGCCAACGGCAGCGGCGTGATGCAGACCGCGCAGTGGTTCGGCTCGGGATTCTGGGATCTGATGACGTTCACGCTGCAGGTGGCCATGATCATCATCACCGGTTACGCCGTGGCCACCGCCCCGCCGGTTTTCAAAATCATTTACCGGCTCGCCGGAATTCCCAGGAACGGGCGCAACGCGATTGCTTTCGTCGCGTTGTTCTCGATGCTGACGTCCATGCTCTCCTGGAGTTTCAGTCTGATCTTCAGCGCGCTGCTGGCTCGCGAGGTCGCGCATCGCGTGAAGGGTTCCGATTACCGATCGATTGGCGCCGCAGCGTATCTCGGAGTGGGAAGCATCTGGGCACTGGGAATGTCTTCATCTGCGGCGCTGATCATGGCGACGCCGGCATCGCTGCCGCAGTCGATAATGAACATCAGCGGTGTGATTCCAATCGGACAGACGCTCGGACTGTGGCAAAGCCTGTTGACGGCAGCCGTTCTTCTCGGCGTCTCGATGGCGATTGCGTTCTACTCCGCGCCCGCGGATGCGCAGGCGCGAGGCATGAGCGCCATGGGCGTCGAGTATGCTCCGCCCAAGGTCGATGCGAGCAAACCCGAACGGCCAGGCGAATGGCTGGAGTACAGCCCACTGCTGACGCTGCTGGTTTCAATCCTTGGGATTGCGTTTCTCGGCATGGAAGTTTCGCAGAAGGGTCTGAGCATTCTGCTCGATCTCAATCACTACGTCTTCGAGTTCCTGATGCTCGGCATGTTGCTGCACTGGAGACCGCGGTCGTTCGTGAAGGCCATCGCGGGAGGCGTGCCGTCAGTTGCAGGAGTGCTGGTGCAGTATCCGTTGTACGCGGGCATCGTGAAGATGATGACGGAATCGGGACTGGCGAAACGCATGGCTCATGCTTTTGTGGAAGTGTCGACAACGCACTCGTTCCCGGTGCTGGTTGGAGTTTACTCCGCAGTGCTGGGTCTCTTCGTGCCGTCTGCTGGCGGCAAGTGGTTAATCGAAGCGCCGTACCTGCTGGATGCCGCAAAGACCCTGCATGTGCATATGGGCTGGGTCGTGCAAACCTACAATGCGACCGAGGCGCTGGCGAATCTCATTCACCCGTTCTGGATGCTGCCGCTGCTGGGAATATTGAACCTGAAAGCGCGCGACATCGTGGGCTACTCGACGCTCCAGTTTGTCGTTCATGTGCCGGTGGTCTTGTTTCTGGTGTGGATCCTCAACTACACGCTGCATCCGTAACTCAAAACCACGAAGAACTCCAGTGTCGCGTGTAGGTTCGTCGCGTGATCCACGCGTCGGCGACGCGTTTAGCGGCCAGGACTCAATAGAGCCGGCTGGGTCGCACTGGGATACCAGAACGTGAGATGGCATCTCTCGCACGCCTCGTCCAGTTCGGCGCCCAGATTCCCTAATTTGTCCGCGTCTTTGGCTTCGATGGCCGCAAGTATCTTCGTCGCGACGTCCTGCATGCCATGCGTGAGGTCCGTCCAGACGACCGGGTTGTCGGCGATCAGCTCGTCGATTTTCGCCGGTTCCAACTCGATTCCGGGTTGCTCGGACTTGTCTCCGGGTTTCGCGACGTGGCGGCCGGGAATTAATAAGAGATTGGAAGCCTCGATCAGCGTGATTGCCTGCCGTCTCGCATTCTGCCAGTCCTGCGCGGTGCGTGGAACTCTGGTCGAAAGGGCGCCGTTAGGGCCGATCTGTGTGCTGACCGCTTCCCACAAGTAGTCCGCGCTGGGATCGATCATCGAGCCCATGATGTCCTTGATTGTCGACGTCGGGCGGTAGCGATCCGATTCTGCCGGTCGCTGCTGAGCTCCGGAAATGACGCAAGCCGCGACAAGAAAACCAACGGCAATGGATACGCTGAATCTCATGGCGCTTCCTTTCCGTCCAGGGGAGTTGAGAAAATTGACTTGCCGATCTTATGCCATGCCCGGGAAAGATCCTTGAGGAAATCATGCGGCGAGCGCCTATTCCGCGAATCCGCTACGGAGCAGGTCGAATCGAGCGGATATCCTGGCTCAACTTTAACGATTCGATGATGTGAACGGCCTTTCCCTGCGTCTCCGATTGCTTCAACAGTTCGGGATCGAAATAGCCAAAAGTTTCCAGAGTTTCCCAGGCGAACAACTTGTAATCACCCGGCGGAATACCCCGAATTGCGTAATGGCCAGTTTGATCGGTCGTTGCCGTCTTGAAAAGTTCCGTATGATCCCGATTTCTGTCCGGAACGAGAACGGCCAGGATACCGGGTATCGGCTGTCCTCGATCGTCAAGAACTGACCCGTCAATTTGCGAGACGTTCGGACTCAACAATACTTCGACTGTTCCAGCGATTGGCGCGCCAGAGGCGACATGAATGGGTTGATTCATCAGGTCGATTCCACCGAGCCGCACTTCTTTCGCATAGAGTTCGACCGGGAGATTGGAAACGACAGCACGGTAATCCGCAGGGGAAATGCTTTCAATTTTAAAACTGCCGTCGGCTTCCACCGAGTTATGACTGACCGTCAGCCCCACGTCGATCCCTCGCAATTGCACCCGCACGCGGTCTGCGCCAAGTCGCACCGGTGTGCCAGGGCCGTCGACTCGAACATGTCCTGGAACAACGGCGCCTGCCCCCATGACGAACGAGAGGTTTTCGATATTGGAATTGACGATTTCGATTGTCGCCCGCTCCACGGTACCCGTCGCGACCTGGACGATATAGGAACCCGGCATGAGATTGGGAACATCGAAGTTTCCGGTCGTCGAATCGTAACTCTGACCAATGCTGTAGGCTCCGATCTGACCCGTGATCGTTTGATATGCAAACGAAACGCTGATCGCTGACGGTGGCCGTCCGGTGGAGTCGGTAACTTTCCCGCGCACATGAAACAGTTGGAGCGGTGGCACCGAGAAGTCCGCAGCCGCATCACCGCCGGGTTGAATGTCAATTGCCGCCGCTCGCGTCGAATCTGCGACACCGGGAAAGAACGTCAGCGAATAGCGGTCCAACGGGTCGTTTGGGCCCGAGGTGCCCGTAGAGGCTGGGCCCGGCGGAGTTCCCGCCGCAACGAAATAGCGTCCAGGGGTGACCCAGAAGACTCGGTACTCCCCGCGATCATTGGTCCCCGTGGTGCCTCCATCTTGAAATGTTTTCTGCCCAACGGCGTTGTACGCCACTTTGAGGAGGCGCACAGAAATTCCGACAGCAAGTTGGCCATTGGTGTCCGTAATGCGACCGACGACGCTTCCGGTTTGTGTCAAATGCACCATGAGGTCGCGAATGGTCTGTCCGGCTGCCAGGTTCAACAGCGTGCCCTGCCCTGGGAAAATCCGCTGACCATATTCCTGGCGTACGTATCCATTGTTCGCAATGGAAATGCGATAAGCGCCGGGCTCAAGCTCAGTCAATGCAAAGTGCCCCTGACTGTCCGTCAGAACGGGTGGAATGGGTAACAGATCCTGGGGCTGTGGCTGTGCTGGAGCCGGCACGATAGCCACTCCACTCCTACTTGGGAGATTCGCTCCAGGTGCCGGCGTTGGACTTCCCGGTGAATTGATGGAAGTCGAGGTTCCACCACCGACAATATTTATCGGAGTTCCGGTCGACGCATTGATTCGCGTGAGTGTCACCCGCGCTCCCCGAAGTGGATCGTTGCTGCCTGCTCGTAAAACAGTACCTTCGATCCGGCCCGTGGGGGACAAGGGTGCCCCTGGCGGCGCCGGAGTCTGCCCCGGCAAAGTCAGAATGGACAAAGCGATGGCGATCGCACTTGCAATGAGTTTCAATGAAACCTCTCGGATCCAGACTTCAGAACTCTCCAGCGCATATACGACAGACGGCGTAAGCGTAGCTCGGATAAGCCGGGTGAGCAAGGTTCGAGCCGTACTCCACGTCTAGTTATTCCCGGCACATTGACCACCCTGAATGTTTTGAATAGAATCGAAGCGCCCCCAAATTTCACACTTTTTCAGATTCAGAATTATTCATAACCGCTTGCCGCGACATTTGGATCGGCGGGATGCACACGTAGCTCGAATATGGGAGTGGGACGATCAGGACGCGCGAATCGGCTAACAAGCGTCATTCACCGGTGGATCTGGGGCGATGTTGACCGGCGCGTGCGCAAGCTGCTCTCCTTCGCTGAAGTGGAGACCGATGGCGGACGCGACATTCTTCGCGCGGCGGAAGTCACTGCGGATCCGCTGCTGCGCCGGCTCTATCTGGCGCACGCCATCGACGAACTCCATCATGGAGATCTGCTTCGCCAACGCGGCACCGCTCTCCTCCAGACACGAGCCCGGCATACGGCGCTTCGCGCTCCGTCGAGCTGGCTTCCGTCGGACGGTCATGGCATCGACGACCTGCGCATTGAAGACGAACCGGATGAGTCGTTACTCGCGTTTCTGCATTTGTCAGAAAGAGCCGCCGCGGACCGCTTCTCCATCTACCGGGAAGTTGTCGGAGACGACCCGTCGACGCGCGCGGTGTTCGAAGAAATTCTGCGCGATGAGGTGTTCCACATGAACTACACCTACACTCAACTCACCCGTGTTTCTCCCGGATCCTACCGGCGAAAGCTGTGGCGCGCACGCGCCAGCCGCCTGTGGAAACAGTACCTGCGCGTGGCGGCGGCGATTGCCGGCTTCTTCGGGACAATCATGCTCACCGTGGTGTACTTCATCCTGCTTCCACTGTTCGCCTGGCTTGCCAAACGCGCCGCGCGGCGTGAGCCGGCGGGCTGGGCCGTGCATCGACCCGAGAGCAATGAATCGCTAAAGGGTCAATACTGAGATGAAGATCCTGGGCATCTCCGCGCACTATCACGATTCGGCGGCCGCGCTTGTCTGCGATGGCGTGCCTGTCTGTGCAGTGCAGGAAGAACGCTTGTCGCGCCGCAAGAATGACGCGGCCTTCCCGGCCGGCGCGATTGAATGGTGCCTCGATCACGCCGGGCTCAGTCCCGACGATCTCGATGCCGTCGTTTTCTACGAGCGCAGCATGCTCAAGTTCGAACGCATCCTCACTTCCGCACTGCGCGCGTTCCCGAGATCGTGGAGATCGTTTCCTCACGCCATGAAGAACTCGCTGGGAGAAAAAGTGTGGGCGCGCGGCATCATCTCATCGCATCTCGGTATACCTCGGCGCAAGGTTCTGTTCACAAGGCATCACGAGGCGCACGCGGCGGCGGCCTTTCTGACGGCGCCGACACGGCGGGCCGCGATCCTGACCGCAGACGGCGTCGGCGAATGGGCAACGCTCACTGTGGGCCACGGCGAGCGCGCGGACCGCGGCACCGCCATCACACTGTTGCGCGAAGTCCGCTTCCCGCATTCGCTCGGCATGTTGTATTCGACCTTTACGGCGTATCTCGGCTTCGCCGTGAACGAAGGCGAATATAAAGTCATGGGGCTCGCCGCGCACGGCCGGCCAACGCAAGTGGATCGCGTGCGGAAATTGATCCGCCGGACGCCGGACGGCGCATTCGCTCTGGACCTGGACTACTTCGAATACCATTCCTCAACGACGCGGTCGTATTCGTCCCGCTTCGTGGAATTGTTCGGCCCGCCGCGCCTCCCCTACGAACCGATCGACCTCGACACCGCCGAGGGCCAGCGCTTTGCCGATTGCGCGTCCAGCATCCAACGCGTTCTTGAAGACACGCTGGTCGACATGACGCGCGCGCTCCAACGCGAGACGGGTTTAACGGATCTCTGTCTCGGCGGAGGCGTGGCGCTCAATGGTGTCGCGAATACCAGAATTCTTGCCGAGTCCGGATTCGAGCGCGTGTTTGTGCCGCCGGCGCCCGGCGACGCGGGTTGCGCATTGGGCGCGGCGCTTTATGCCGATCGCGTGTACTTCGGCCAGCCAGACCGCGACGTGCCGGATCATCCATTCTGGGGTCCGCGTGTGGATTCAAAGGATCTGTTGCGAGCAGCGGGAGAAGATGGTCTGGAAGTCGAAGAGCTTGCCGACTTTCAGCTGATCGAGCGAACCGCGGATGAACTTCACGCCGGCAACGTCATTGGCTGGATGGAAGGTGCTTGCGAATTCGGACCTCGAGCGCTCGGCCATCGCAGCATTCTCGCGGCGCCGCATTCGAGTGAAATTCGCGACCGCCTTAATCGCGACATCAAGTACCGCGAAGAATTCCGCCCGTTTGCGCCGGTCACACCGGCCGAGTCGGCCGATCGTTATTTCGAGTTGCCGCCCGGTGCTGCTCGCCTCGGTCGTTTCATGTCGGGAGTGTTTCCCGTGCGGCCCGAGTGGCGAGCGAGACTGGCTGCGATCACTCATGTCGACGGTACGGCCCGCGTTCAAGTGCTTCAGCGCGAAATGGCTCCCCGCTTGTCCGCGCTGCTCGATGCGTATGGCCGCCGAAGCGGGATTCCCGTACTGCTCAATACATCCTTCAATGTTGCCGGAGAACCCATCGTGTGTTCGGCGCTCGAAGGATATTCGACGTTCCGGCGCTGCGCCATCGACATGCTGGTCGCGGCACCGGTGGTCGTCAGGAAGCGTGGACCTTCGACATTGAAATCTATAAAGGAGGAGGCGACGGTATGATCCGAAAGCCCAGCTGGACGAGGCGGAAATTGCTCATGTTCGCAAGCATGGCGGGATCGATCGCGGATCTCGCGCGAGGGATGTGGCGCAGTGATTCCGGCAGCCGGTGGCTACTACCGCTGGCGGTCTTTCTATGTGTGTTTGGTCTGGTGCTGATGGTGGCGACCACGGTCGAGGCATTGGCCCCGTTCATCTACGCCATCTTTTGAGGATGGACCGTTTCCGGGATCTGCTCGCCTGCCCGGCGTGCGCATCGCCGCTCGATTCGAATCTGCTGTGCGGCGGCTGTGGCGTGGCGTTTGAAGCTCCAGATGGAATTCCCAGCCTGCGTCTTCCCGGCGGCGAACGCACCGACACCGTCCGAAAATTCTACGAACACACTCCCTTCCCTGGTTATCCACCGCGCGATAGTCTGCACGCCCTTCGCGCTCGCGCTGAACGAAGCATGTTTGCGCGCCTTCTCGACGAGGCAATTCCCGGCAATGCGCGCATCGCCGACGTTGGTTGTGGAACCGGCCAGATGAGTTTGTATCTGGCTCGCGGCGATCGCCTGGTGGTCGGCGCCGATTTGTCGCGTCCATCGCTGCGGCTTGGCGCTGCCGCCGCAAAGCGCTTCGGGCTGGCTCGCGTTTTGTTCGTGGAGACCGATCTTCAGCGCTCCGCATTGGCGACGGGTTCCTTCGACGTGGTCTATTCCTCGGGCGTGGTGCACCACACGCCGGATCCGCGCGCGACGTTCGCTCATCTCGCGCGGCTGGCGCGCCCGGGTGGGACCATCGTGCTCGGCGTCTACAACACGTTTGCCCGCATCCCGCTGCGGCTGCGTCGCGTCGTGGCACGGCTCTCGGGCTTCCGGTTCATTCCGTTCGATCCGGTGCTGCGGGATCGGCGCAATGAACCGGCGCGCCGAGAGGCGTGGCTGCGCGACCAGTACCAACACCCGGAGGAGCATCGCCACACCCTCGCAGAGGTGCAGGGTTGGTTCGAGGAAAACGATGCCGAGTATCTTCGGGCCTATCCGACTGCGGTGCTGGGCGAGGAACCGAAAGAATTATTCGGCCGCGCGACCGACAACTGGCGAGCAGAAGGTTGGCTGGCGCAGATGGGCTGGATGCGTCAGCTCGGACACGAAGGCGGGCTCTTTTTCACCGTAGGCCAGCGCCGGTGAAACTCGCGCGAATTGCCGCCGCCGGACTGGCATTAATCGGCGTGGCACTCCTCGTCGCAGCAATCGCTGCAAACCAGCCGTGGCTCGACCGGCATTTTCTGCCGTCCTTTCTCATGTCGCGTCATCGCTATGTACAAATCGAGACGATCGTTCGCCTGTTCCTGGGAACCATTGGAGCGTTACTCGTATTCACGGCGCGCCCCGCCGCCAGGCTGGTGACGCCGCGAACCGCGCAACTCGCTTTTCGCGTCGTGATCGCAGCAGTACTTGCCGTGGTGGCCGGCGGGCTGGCACTGGATCACCTGGGACTCGGGCCCACCGAATGGCTGGCGCACGAAGATGAGCCAGGGCGTCAGGCCAATCTTCGACTTGGCTGGACGCTCGTGCCGGCGCGCGTTGGACACAAGACGATCGGAGGCCACACGGTGGAGTATGCGATCGATAGCGCAGGCTATCGTGTGCACAGCCTCGCTGAACCGATCGATGACGACCGTCCCACGATTCTGTTCGCGGGCGAGTCGATGATGTTCGGCGAAGGCCTGGACTGGGACGACAGCGTGCCGGCCGAGGTCGGCGCGCTCATGAACATTCAAAGCGCAAACCTGGCCGTCCACGGATTCAGTACGGACCAGACTTTTCTCAGACTCCAGAAGGAACTGCCGAGATTTCGTCAACCGGTGGCGGTAGTCACATTGTTCATGACCGCGCTCTTCGGCCGAAACCTCGACGATGATCGGCCGCATCTCGGGCCGGGCCTGGTTTGGCTGCCGGCCGTCCAGCACACGCGGCTGAAGTCGCTTGCCACCTTTCTCGTCCCGTATCGCAGCGATATCACCGTCGAGCGCGGAATCGAAGTCACCCGCGACGCGCTTCGCGCCACGATGGAGCTGGCGCGCGCCCGCGGCGCCGTACCGCTGATCGTCGTGCCACAGTTTGGCCGCGAGGAAGCACTGGAACGGACACTGCGTCGACGCATCCTCGACGAGGCCAGCTTGTCGTATGCGCTCGTGGAGATCGATCCTGCATGGCGCCTGCCGTGGGATCAGCATCCCGACGCGCGCGCCAGTCGTGCGATTGCCAGCGCGATTGCGGCTCGACTGAAGGTTGACGGCGTTGGACGTTGAGCATCGAGCAGGACGGCGCGACGTCGCCGCATTCGCACGGTTTTGCACAACAAAAGCAAAATGACGCCGAAGGCAGCCGAATGAGCTATAGGGGCGGTCTATGACCGCCCGCAATACTTAATCATGCATTCCCACGAATCGAAAGAGCGTGTGCGGTCATAGACCGCACCTACAGTGGAAAATTTCATTCGCTGATTTCAACAGCCCCAATACGCACCGCTGTTATGGATTGCACACTCTTTTTGAATCGCTTATTCTTCGACGTTCGGGTTGGATTAAGCAAAGCATGCACAGACGAATCATGACCATCGGGCTGGCGACCGCCCTCGCCCTGAGCCTGGTGACCCTCACCATTGGGTGGCGTTCCCCCGGGAACAATCAAGGCTACTCACCCATTCAACCGATCGCCTACTCCCACAAACTCCACGCGGGCGACATGAAGATTGCGTGTGTGTACTGTCACCTCGGTACGGAAACGAGCCGCTATGCCGGCATCCCTGCGGTCAGCACCTGCATGAACTGCCACCGGAGTATGACGACGTCTTTCGCGGCGCAGAAACAATCGAATCCTGCAGAGTCGCCGGAGCTGCGAAAGTTGTACGACGCGCTCGCACTCGACAAATCACTGAAGCCTGTCGCGGGAAAGGCGCCGAAACCGATTGCATGGAAGCGAGTCCATCAATTGCCGGATTTCGTGTACTTCGACCACCGCGCACACATCACTGCGGCGGTCACCTGCCAGACGTGTCACGGTCCCATCGAAACCATGGATCGCGTGCGGCAGTTCGAAACTCTGTCGATGGGGTGGTGCGTGAACTGCCACCGGGGCGTGAATCAAACGGGTGTCGCCGGCAAGCCGCTGCACGCGTCCATCGACTGTGTCACCTGTCACTACTAATAAGAAGATGCCGGATAACCCAAAACATTATCGTTTGAGCCCTGTGAAAGACGCCGAGCCCGTCATTGAAGAAGTCAACGGTGATCCGGACTTCATCACGACGCGGCGAAGCTTTCTCAAGGCCGCAGGCTTCACGTTCGCTGCCGCGGTTGCGGCCGGGTGCAGCCGGCCGCCTGCCATCAACTCTCTTCCCTACGTCCAGCAACCGGAAGGCGGACTTGTCGCGGGACGGCCGGTTCTCTACGGCTCCACCTGCAACGCCTGCGAGGCACGCTGTGGATTGCTTGTCACCACTCGCGACGGCCGGCCGGTAAAGATCGAAGGCAATCCCGATCATCCGTTGTCGAGCGGCTCGACCTGCGCCGTGGGACAGGCATCGATACTGGGTCTGTACGACGGCGAACGGTTGCAATACCCGATACGGCAAGGTGAGCGCAGTACATGGTCGGATGTCGACAAGGAGATCACGGCAGCCCTCGAGCGAATCCGGCAGCAGGGAGGCGCCGTGCGACTCCTGACACCAACGATCACGAGTCCGACGACGGCGGCACTCATCGCCGCGTTCCTGGGCAGCTTCAAGAATGCACGACACGTCAGCTACGATGCGATCTCGGCATCGGCGATTCTGGACGCGCATGCGTTGACGCATGGCGCCCGCATCCTGCCGCGCTACCGCTTCGATCGTGCGGATGTCATCGTCTCGTTCGACGCGGATTTCCTGGGCACCTGGATTTCACCGGTGGAGTTCACACGCGGCTACTCGAGCCGGCGCAGGGTCGACGAGCGTTCTCCGTCAAAGTCCTATCACGTCCAGATCGAGTCGCGAATGTCGCTGACGGGATCGAACGCAGACCAGCGTTTGCGAGTTGCGCCGGGCGAGATGGGGCATCTCGTAACGCACCTTGCGGCGCATCTTGTCGACAAAGCGGCAATACTGTTGAAGCCAGCCGAGCTCGCGCCTTCTCCGTTGCAGCCGAAGCTCAACGCCATCGCCGAGCGACTTCAGGCAGCCGGAAAGCGTGGGCTGGTGATCTCGTCGAGTCAGGATGTCCGGGTCCAGGTGCTTTGCAACCTGATCAACGACGCCATCGGCGCATATGGCACCACGCTCGATCTGGATAGACCGTCCTACCAGCGTCAGGGAAGCGATAGCGAACTTATTGAGCTGCGTGAAGAATTGAAACGCGGTGCAGTCCAGGCGCTCATTATCGCGGGAGCAAATCCCATTTACGATTTGCCGGATGCTGCAGCTCTGACCAGTGATCTCCGGCGCGTGCCGCTTCTTGTGAGCACCGCGGAGCGGATCGATGAGACGGCCAGCCTCGCGCACTTCGTGTGTCCCGATCATCACTATCTCGAGAGCTGGAGCGACGCAGAACCCGTCTCCGGCGTCGTGAGCCTCACGCAGCCGACGATTCTTCCGCTGCACGACACGCGTTCGCTGCTGGAAAGCCTGTCGGCATGGACAACGGGAACTCCAAGGCCGGCACTCGACCTCGTTCGCGATCATTGGGAGCACGTCATCTATCCCCGTGCAAAAGTATCGGAACCCTTCGAAAAGTTCTGGGCGCAAACACTCGAGCGCGGCGTGGCGGAGATTGCGCCTCGCGAATCGAAGCCGCGAACGTTTGAATTAAAAGCGGTCCGCCCAATTCTGCGTTCGGAGGAGCTGGCTCCCAACACTTTCGCATTGGAGTTGTACCCGAAGATTGGGATGCTCGACGGACGGCACGGCCATAACGCGTGGCTTCACGAGTTGCCCGATCCAGTGACGAAGGTCACTTGGGATAACTATGCATGCTTCTCGCCGGCTGCTGCGCGTCGACTCGGCGTTGCCGATGGTGACATCGTGCGCATAACTGCCGATGGCGTGCCGCCACTGGAGCTTCCTGCGTTTGTCCAGCCCGGACAGCACGACGCATCCATCGCCATCGCGCTCGGCTACGGCCGCGCCGGAACCGACCGCTTCGCCAAGGTTGGACCTCCATGGTTTGAGGCGCGTCCACCAATAGGCCTGGTCGGCGTGAACGCTTCAGCGTTCGTCGCAACCGCGGACAACACTCGACGATATACCGGCCGCGCGGTGACGGTGGTCAAGACCGGGCGCACCCATCCGCTCGCCTCGACGCAGATCCATCATTCGCTCGAAGGGATGGAAGGGCAGGAACCGCGACCCATCGTGCAGGAGATGACCCTGGCGCAGCTCGCCGCAGCGGCAGTTCAGCCGCGCGAAACCGAAGGCGATCTGTGGCCCACCGATCATCCGTCCACGGGACATCGCTGGGGCATGTCCATCGATCTCAATACCTGCACCGGATGTTCGGCATGCGTCATCGCGTGTCAGTCGGAGAACAACATCCCGGTTGTCGGTCAGGACGAAGTGCGCCGGCAGCGCGAGATGCACTGGATCCGCATCGATCGCTACTACTCCGGCAGCGACGATGAACCGGAAGTCGATCATCAGCCGATGATGTGTCAGCACTGTGAGCATGCACCGTGCGAAACGGTCTGCCCGGTGCTCGCCACGGTGCACAGCGACGAGGGACTGAACGAGCAGATTTACAACCGCTGCGTCGGCACGCGGTACTGCGCCAACAACTGTCCGTACAAGGTGCGGCGGTTCAACTGGTTCGACTACCCGCATGAAGACCGGCTGCAGAATCTGGTCTTCAACCCGAACGTCACGGTTCGCTCACGCGGTGTGATGGAGAAATGCACATTCTGTGTGCAGCGCATCGAAGAAACCCGTATCGAAGCGCGGCGCCTCGGCAAACCGATTGCGGACGGCGACATTAAGACCGCATGCCAGCAAGTCTGCCCTGCGGATGCGATTGTGTTTGGCGATCTGAACGACCCGAAGAGCCGAGTCTCCGCGCTTGGCCAAAGCAATCGCGCCTACCGCGTGCTCGAGGACCTCAACACGAGGCCGGCGGTGCGCTACCTGAAGGTCGTCCGTGGCTGACGCCGCCGCAGTCCACAACCTGCCGGCCGTGCCTCTCATTGCCGGCAACAAATCCCCCGACGATGTCACGCGTGAGGTGTGCGGCGCGCTCGATGCCAAACCGTCCGGCTTGTGGTGGGCCGGCCTGGCGCTGTCGATCTCGGCGTTGATGCTCGGCGTCGTTGCGGTGGCCTATCAAACCTACACGGGCATCGGCACCTGGGGATTGAACACCACGGTCGGGTGGGCGTTTGACATTACGAACTTCGTATTCTGGATTGGTATCGGCCACGCGGGTACGCTGATCTCGGCGATATTGTTTCTGCTTCGACAACGCTGGCGCACCTCCGTCAATCGCGCCGCCGAAGCGATGACGCTGTTTGCCGTGATGTGCGCCGGCCTGTTTCCGGTCATCCATATGGGCCGGCCCTGGCTCGCCTTCTGGATGCTGCCGTATCCGAACTCGCGCGGTTCGCTATGGATCAATTTCCGCTCGCCGTTGATCTGGGATTTTTTTGCCATCAGCACGTACCTCACGATCTCTGCAGTTTTCTGGTACATCGGATTGCTTCCCGACCTCGCCACCATTCGCGATCGAACAAAGACTCGCGCAAAACTTTTCAGCTGGCTGAGTCTCGGATGGAACGCGTCATACAAGGTCTGGCATCGCTACGAGGTCGTGTACCTGCTGCTGGCCGGACTCGCCACGCCGCTGGTGTTGTCGGTGCACACCATCGTCAGCATGGATTTCGCGACGGCAGTGGTGCCCGGTTGGCACACGACGATTTTTCCGCCGTACTTCGTGGCCGGAGCGATCTTTTCCGGAATGGCGATGGTGCTCACGCTGATGCTGGTGGCCCGGAAGACGATGCGGCTCGAAGATTACATTACGCCTCGTCACGTGGACGCGATGTGCAAACTGATCATCCTCACCAGCGGAATGGTTGGCCTCGCGTATGCGACCGAGCTCTTCATCGCGTTCTATTCGGGCAACCCTTACGAGCAGTTCGCGTTCGTCAACCGCGCCACCGGACCGCTGGCCTGGGGCTACTGGATCATGGTGGGATGCAATGTGCTCGTGCCCCAGCTGTTCTGGTTCCCGCGCGTGCGTCGCACGTTGCCGATCGTGTTCATCGTTTCGCTTTTGATCAACGTCGGCATGTGGTTCGAGCGGTTCATCATTATTGTGAGCTCGCTCGAGCGCGACTATCTTCCATCCAGCTGGGCATCGTACAGCCCGACATCGATTGAAATCGCCACGCTCGCCGGAAGCTTCGGCCTGTTCTTTACCTGCTTCCTGCTGTTCTGCCGCTTCGTCCCCGTCATCGCGATCGCTGAAATCAAAGCCGTATTACATCCCTCTCCCTCAGGGAGAGGGTGGCGCGACAGCCAGCAGGCTGGAGCGCCGGGTGAGGGAATCACTTTCCCTTCCCCGTTCCCCGGCCCCGGCCTGATCGTCGTCTTCGACCACGAAGCCGATCTCCTCCACGCCACCATCGCGGCACGCAAGCAAGGTCTCCCCATCGTCGATGCCTTCACCCCGCACGCCGTTCACGGCCTCGATCGCGCCATGGGCCTTCGGCCGTCCCGCCTGCCTTGGCTGTGCTTCCTCTTCGGTCTCCTCGGCGCCGGTGCAATCCTCCTGTTCCAGTACTGGACGACAGCCATCAGCTGGCCGATCAATGTCGGCGGCAAGCCCTGGAACTCGCTCCCAGCCTTCATCCCCGTCACATTTGAAGTCATGGTGCTGTGCGCCGGCGTGGGCACAGTTGTGGCCTTCATCTGGTCATCCGGCTTGCGTCCCGGCCGACAGTCCGCGCTCTCCGACCTGCGCGTCACCAACGATCGCTTCGCGCTGGCCATCGGCAAGACGGCCGCGTTCGACCGCGCCGCCGTCGAAAAACTTCTCGCGCCGTTTCACCCGGTGACTTTCGAGGAGCGTGCGTCATGAATCGCCGCACGCTGAATCTCGTCCTGGCAGCGTTGCTGGTGGTGACGGTCATCCTCAACATTGTGGCCTTCGCTCCGAAGGCGCTAATGAACTTCGAGTACTTTGCGAACATGTCGCGCACCGCGAGGTACAACGCGTTCGAGGAGAATCCGAATTTCAGCGATGGGATGACGCTGCGGCCGCCGGTGCCCGGCACGATTCCTCGAGGATGGCAGGCGCTCACCGACACCAACCCGTTTGCGGCAACCGATCGCGCGGCGGTCGACCGTGGCGCGCAGGTCTTCACCAATTATTGCCAACCATGCCACGGCGCCGATGCCAACGGCGTGGGGCCTGTCGTCCAGCATGGATTCCCACCACCGCCGCCGCTCGCGCGCACTCAGACTCAGGACAAGACCGACGCGCAGCTGTTCGATGTGGTGACCAACGGCATCCGCACCATGCCGCCATACGGGCCACAACTGTCGATCGACGATCGATGGAAAGTGATCCTTCACGTCCGGTCGTTTAAACGACCGGCTACGCCATGAGCATCGAAGTCCCTCGCGTTACGCTCTCCGGTATTGAGCGCCTCACGTTAATCGCGCTCGCGATCGTAGGCGCAGTCACCGCCGTAGTCGGTGTATCCGCCGCGCCGGAACGTCTGTGGGCGAGCTGGCTGCTGGTGAGCTATGGCATTGTCGGAGTCGGGCTGGCGGGATTGTGTTTCGTCGCGATTCACTACACGACCGGTGCGAGCTGGAGTGTCGCCGTTCGACGTGTAGCCGAAGCGCTGGCGGCAACACTGCTGCTGGGCCTCGTGCTTCTCGCGGTCGTCTTACTCCAACGACCGCAGCTTTACTCATGGATGAACTCGGGCAGCCTCGGTTCGCCCGCGGATGCTGCTCTCGCGTTCAAACGGTTCTGGCTTTCGCGTCCGTTCTTTCTCGCGCGGGCCGCAGCCTACGCGGCCATCTGGATGCTCTTCGCTCTCGCCATTCGATGGTGCTCGCGGAGGCAGGACCGTGATGGCGATCCGCGATGGACTCGCACGAACGTGCGCTTGTCGGCGGCGTTCCTCGTTGTCTTTGCAGTGTCGTTCACGTTGGCGAGCGTAGATTGGGTGATGTCGCTCGAGCCGCTGTGGTTCAGCACGATCTTCGGTGTCTACAATTTTGCGGGCCTGTTCCAGAGCGGTCTGGCGGCGATCATTCTCGTGGCGCTGTGGCTGGAGCGCAGAGGCCCGCTTCGAAACGTCTTGAACGACGAGCATCTGCACGATCTCGGGAAGCTGCTGTTCGCGTTCAGCGTCTTCTGGGTCTACATCTGGTTCAGCCAGTACATGCTGATCTGGTACACGAACATTCCCGAAGAGACGACATATTTTCTCCGGCGATTGCACGGCCAGTGGCACACGCTGTTTATCGCGAACGTCGTCTTCAACTGGCTCGTGCCGTTCGTGGCACTGCTGCGGCGTGATGCGAAACGCAACAGGAGAACGCTGGGAATCGTGGCGGGCATTGTGCTGTTGGGACGCTGGCTCGACCTTTATCTGATGATTTTTCCGAGCGTGGTTGGTGAAGCCCCGCGCGTCGGCTTGTGGGAAATCGGTTTGGCTGCCGGCGGCATCGGCTTCTTTGGTCTGGCGCTCGCGTGGATTCTGCGTCGCGCGCCAGCCGTTCCCATCGCCGATCCTCAACTCTCCGAGAGCCTGGAGTACGAGCAGTAGACACACAAAGAGCGCAAAGGGCCCGCGGCCGTCTTTGCGCTCTTTATGAAATCTACTTTCCTGGAGGAACCGGATCGGGCACTTCGTTCTTCACGGGCGGAATGGTTTGCAGGTACGCCCAGATGGCCTTCAAATCGTCATCGCCCAGCTTCGAGTACATCTGCCACGGCATCGGCGGCAGGATATCGCGGCCGGTTCCGATGTGCTTGCCGGTCTTCATGGCTTTCAGAAAATTCTCTTCAGACCATGCGCTGCTTTTCAATCCGGTGTCCGGATCCGGCGTGAGGTTCGCGGCGTAAGTGGTTCCCCACGGGCCGCTCCAAACGGTCAGCGTGCCGGTGGTCTGGACGATCCACGGGCTTCCCGCCGGGACCTTGGGCGCTGGCGGAACTTTAATGGATGCCTGATGCCCCGAGAGCATGACGCTCATGTCGGGTTCGTTGTTCTTCTTGGTGGTGTGACAATCGTGGCAACCGCCCACCTGAACCAGCACCTTGCCGCGCTCGGCAGGAGTTTGCGCCGGCGCAGCAGCAGTTGCTGCGGTCTGGGTCGTCGTCGACTGATTGCAAGCGGAGAGCGCAAACGCGATCGGCAGGCAAGCCGACAGCAGTGCGACGCGAGAGTGGGAAAAACGCATGGGATTCGCCTCCTAATTGAGAAAAATGACTCGGCTTCGAGCGGGGATTATACAGAACGGCAAAGCGCCTGCACAATCGGATCTTCAAGCTTCGCCGAGCCATCGTCAACCGCCGGACTACCACAAGATGGCCACTGCGCCGGACTTTACAATCGAATCGTCACGCGTGATCAAAGGAACTTCCTTGAAGTGCGCGGTTGCAACGATTCCCGTATCGAAGAGATCGGTGTTGGGCCTGATCTCCAGCGCGGTAGTGATGATATCCAAATTCCAGTGGCGCAAAGGCGAAGCCGGGCTGCGCGGCCAGCGCATCGATCCATTTGGAAAACGATGGCCGGAATTGAATTCGGCGGATCTTCTCGAGCAGCCCGGCCTCCCACACGACCATCGCGGGAATCCAGATCAACGCTTCGCCGCGACTTGCCTTTTGAAAGATCCGGAGGGCTTTGGGTGACAGCTTGCGGTAGGTTTCGGTGGAATACCAGAGCAGCGGATGAGTGTCGGTGACGTAAACCGCCACCCGCTACTCCTGAAGATTTTTCATACGTGCAAGTACGGGCTTCAGATGGCGGGCAAGATGCTTGGATCCCTCTTCCAAATCGCCCAACAGCGTCGCCGAACCGGCGAGTTTCCAATCGTGCAGGAAGCGTTCCTTCCGGGCGAACCGTGACAATCGACGGCCCCGTTCGGCGTCCGGTGTGGAATAGCCCGCTTCCCAGCGCCAAACTGTGTTTTTGGGTACGCGGATCAGGGCGCCGAATTCCTGCTGAGTCCGTTGGCCCCGAAGCTTCCGGACTCTTTCGGCCGTCCAAGGAGTAACGGATACGTTGTCGGTTGGCATGATCCGCAGTTTACAACTCGGTCTACATCATTTCAATGAAGTGAAGCCGCGGATTTTTCCACGTTGCGCCACCATTTCCGCTCTGACGCGCGATTCTCTGAATTCGGTTACATTCGCACCACTGGAAAATAAGTGTTTAGAATTGGAGCCACGCTGGTCGGCCTGATCAAGAGTTATCGTCACATAAACCTTTGGCTGACTTCATGGTGGTTCAAGGAGGGCGAGGGAAAGCCAGGAACCGAACAGGGACAAGATCAATGTGGAAGAAAAACATGAATGGCGAAGAGGTGGCCCACGTTATTGAGCGCTTCCTGGAAGGACAGAGCCTATACCCGCAGGAATGGAATGATTTTGTGGAGAGTTCGCAGGAGAACAGTTTGATCGAGAATTACAGGCGGCAATGCTATGAACTAGACCCACTTGTTAACAGGCCTGGAATGCCGGATCCAGATGCAGTCGCCCGCCTGAAGGGAATTATTGAGCATTTGCAATCCAGGCAGGGGCAAAACAAAGATACTCTCTGAGCCCGACAAGCTAACGGCAATTGCTTTCTATTTCGATACCTATGCTCGAACTAAGCGACAAATGGGCGCCAGTACTGTTAGCCCAACGGGAAAGCGGGATGGGATACCAGATAGTTTCAATTTTTCTCCGAGACGGAAGGCGATTCGATCGAGTCACAATTGTTGGTGGCACAATCACGAAGGTCGATGGGGAAACGGGAATTCCCTTCAAGGAAGAGGAAATTGCGGACATCAGAGTCACTCATGGCAGGCCATTCGGTGATTAGGAAGGTGCTTGTACTAATCGGACTATCTGCTTCAGCCTGCAATTCGAAATCTGGGATCGCGCTCAAAGACCGATTGCCCGGACAGTATGAATTGTTCGTCGGATCCAATCAGCCTTACTCCCGTCATGATTTTGTGAAAAGCACACTTCTGATCAATCAAGATGGATCATATACGCTGACGTGCCATTATCAGGCGGAATCATCCAACTCGGCAACCAGTGGCAGGTGGCATGTCTACGATTCGGAGAAACTGGGAGTAGAGTTTGAGAATTTCAAGGACTGCGCCGGTGTTTGGCAGTGGACCACCACATCCGTAAATCTCATTGTTGAGGGAGACCGCAATCCACAGATTCTTCTGAATCCGGATATCAACATTTTTTATGAGCGAGCTAAAGGCAAATAAGAAATAGTTCGTTGCAATCGCGATGTCTATCCCCTCATTTCACGACGGTCATTTGAATGGCATTGTGCTCCGGCCAAATCAGCAGTGTTTGCTCCTGCTGAGCGATGTAACAGGCGCGGAGTACCAATTCATTTTGGATGGTGTCGAGCATTTCCGGGCTGAGAACTTTCGCCAGGGGAATATCGTTCTTGATCTTACCGTTCGAGATCAAAATGTCGACGAAGAGGATCTTCTATTCGTACTATTCTTGGACAGGCCACCGGACAGCAAGAAAGGTATTGAGTCAAACTTGAGTCGTATTCAGAGTGGAGAGCTTCATCTCATTCAACTCGCCCCGTCATACGGATGTGAGCTCGCGATCTTGTGCAGAGGTTATAAGTTGGAGTTGATTACTTAAAACGCCGCTGTCTGCCTAACGGAGCCCAGGGAAAGAGCAGACTGTCCCCTCTGTCGAATTGAGAAATCCCGCATCGCATACCCGACGGGAACCCATCGAATGACAGGCGAATCGCAAACAATTGACCGACCCATCCCGATGACGGCTCGTGCCGCCATCAGTTCCTACATTGCCTTAATGGGCATTTGGGTAGTATTGGGTCTCGTCATCGAGTGGCTGGCCCTTAATCGGCCTGGCCGCAACGACCAACTTTTCGCCACACTCTGTCTTTTCGTCAGCCTCCTGTGGTTCATTTGGCTTCGCGGTTTCAGACTTCTTCTTGACCGCAACAGAATTGAATATCGGGACGGTTTCTACCGATCACTTTCCTTATCGTTGGATGATATTACCGATGTGAAGAACTCCTGGGTGGCATGGAGCATGCTGGGAACGAAGTTGCGCGCGCCTCGTCTTCTTCTCGTTTATGGCCCTCGGGAATACATTGCAGTGAACACGAAACCGTTCAAGAGACAGGATATTCAATTCATCATGCAGGAACTCCGAAAACGCACAAACGCAGGTAAATGAGTTCCTGCCCATATTCCTACTGCGTGGGGGCGGCGGGCGCCGGACGCGGAACCTGCGTCATGATGACGAGAAACAGATTATTCGGTTCGCGGACGATGGCGACTCGCAGGCCGCTCATCAGGATCGTGCCGCCATTGCCGCCGGTCGTGACCACCGTTCCTCCTGCCGCAACGAGCGACTTCACGGTTGCGTCCGAATCACGGACGCGCAATTGAAGGCGTATCGCTCCGGGATCCTGAATCCGGGCGCCGATGGGTTTGCGATCGATTCCCTTGAACTCCAGAAACTCGACCTGCACTGCGGAGCCAGGAATCGTCGCCGTGCTGCGGCGAGTCTGCGCTCCGGGCGTGTTCATCAGATCCAACAGAGGCTTGTCGCCGGCAAAAGCGGCATCGACTTTGGGTTGGATTCCCAGAATCTCGCGATACACCTTTACCGTCTGATCCGTGTCATTGATCGTAAGGCCGAAGCGGGCGCCAATCGCGTTGCTCGTCGCCGGGGCATTCGTATCCGGCAGCGTATTCGGCTGGATGAGCTCGATGAAAAACCCATCAGGGTCTTTGATCATTACGGCGCGCGCCGGCTCGCTGCCGGCCAGCGTGACCGGCGCACCGCCAACAGTCACCACAGGAACTCCCTGAGTTTTGAGGCGGGCGAGCAATGCATTCAGATCACGCACGATCAGGATGAGCCGCACCGCTCCGGGATCCTGGATCCGCGGCTGCACCGGTTTGCGATCGATGTCTTTGAACTCGACAATCTCGACCGTCAGCGTGGAGCCGGGAATTCGAACCGAGCTAAAGCGAATCTGCGATGTCGGCGAACCGAGAAAATTCAGCAGTGCGGGATCGGTACTCCATGCCGGCATCGTGGCGGGAGCAGGACTGCCGACGAGATCGGTGTAGAACTTCAAGGACCTCTCCAGATCCGTGACGATCGGACTGAAACTTCCCGAACCGATCACGACATCGCCGGCCGGCACCGCATTCGGCGCAGGCTGCGGACCTTGGCCAAGCGCACCCATACAGACCATTGCCATCAGTGCCGCACAAATGAATAGTGGTCTCATGGGTTCTCCGAAGCTTCTTATGGATGCGAAAAGACGTTGTACAGAAGAACTGCAGTGATAAGGAGCGCGGCCCAGATCGCGATAGTCTTAGCCGTGGAATTCAGAGAGGCATTTCCGCTCGGCTTTGACGCTCGAGGTTTTACAAAACCCTGTTCCTCCAGCACTTCAACAATCGCTGTCTTTATGAGTTCCTTCAGCCTGGTTTCGTCTGTTGGATTTTCCATAGTGGATGAAATCTTAACATCGGTTCGGAATCTTCAAAATTTGGAAATACTCCTGAGGTTTTTTCGTCCGCTTCGCTTGACGTCCTGATGGGCGTGCGATAGCATGGCGGGTCTTGCGAAGCAGAAAACGCTTTGCAATCAATCACCCAAAGTCATCCTAAGGAGCAGCCACTAATGGCCATCAAAATCGTCAATACCATTCTGCCAACCACCATGGTCGGATCGTATCCGCGTCCATCCTGGTACAAACAACAGTTACTTGGCCGCGACATTCGCGTTGCCTTCAAGGAGGTCTCGCACGAGGAAACCTACGACGACGCCGTGGCAACGGTGGTGCGCGATCAGGAAGACGCGGGTCTCGACATCGTCACCGACGGCAACATGTGGTACGACGATTACGTTGGCGTCATCGGCTCCTTCTGCTGGTACATGTACGAACGCATCGGCGGATTCGAACCTGCACGCGAGCCGCATCCATCGATGGTCGGCGCCGGGAAAAGCCAGGGGAAGGCACTACTCGACGACTGGGGTGGGGTCATCAACAGCGGTCCGGTCACGCATGGACCGATCCGGCTGGCAGACCTTTTTACCATCACCAGCAGATACGCGAAGGTTCCGGTGAAAGTGTCCGTCGGCGCGGGCCCGGCCAATCTGGCCTGGCACGTCTACTTCAAACACTACAAGAACGCGAAAGAACTCAGCTTCGCGCTGGCGCCGATCTTCAACAAGGAAATGAAGGACCTCGTCGCCGCCGGAGCCAAGTATCTTCAGTTTGAAGATCTCGGAGCTTGGCTGCCGCTCTTCACCAACGACAAGAACGACTACACCTGGATCAAAGACGTGGTCGCGCAATGCTGCGACGGCGTGAAGGCCAAGATCGGCTGGCATTTCTGCTTCGGCAACGCCTGGGGCAACGACATTTTGAGCGCGAACTTCCCCGAAGGCTACCAGACGGTGCTGCCGAATTTCTTCGACACCCCCGGCATCGACCAGTTCGTTTTGGATTATGCAAATCGCAACATGGCCGGCATCGAATTCATGAAGAATCTCCCGAAAGACAAGGACGTGCAAATCGGCTGTCTCGACATCCGCACGAGCATGATCGAGACGCCCAAGACCATCGCGGACCGCATTCGGCAGGTGATCAAGTACGTCCCGGCCGATCGCGTCTATCCGAGCACCGACTGCGGTATGAAACCGCTGGCCCGCATGGTTGCAAAAATGAAACTCGGCAACCTCGCCGAAGCCGCCGCCATCGTTCGCAAAGAAGTGGGCGGATAACAATTCAATCGAACAACATCAAGAATTCAAGCTGGAGGATACGTGGCTAAGAAAGTAATTGCAGTGATGGGAGCGACCGGCTCGCAGGGCGGCGGACTCGTTCGCGCAATCATGGCGGACAAGAGCGGTGAATATAGCGCGCGCGCGATCACGCGCGACGTGAACAGCGACAAGGCAAAGGCGCTCGCAGCGCTCGGCGCAGAAGTGGTTGCGGGAAACATCGACGACGAAGCCAGTTTGACGAAGGCGTTTGCCGGTGCTTACGGTGTGTACTGCGTCACATTCTTCTGGGCGCACTTCTCAACGGAGAAGGAACAGGCGAACGCCGGCAACATGGCTCGCGCAGCGAAAGCCGCCGGCGCGCAGCATGTGATCTGGTCGACGCTGGAAGATACTCGGAAGTGGGTGCCTCTGAGCGACAACCGCATGCCGACGCTTCAGGGGAAATACAAGGTTCCGCATTTCGACGCGAAGGGCGAGATCAATCACGTGTTCACGGATGCCGGCTTGCCGGTGACGTTCCTGAATACGTCGTTCTACTGGGACAATGCGTACATGTTCGGTATGGGCCCGGCGAAGCAGGCCGACGGTTCCTACACAATCACGTTCCCGATGGGCGACAAGCGGATGTCCGGCATGGCCAGCGAAGACATTGGCAAGTGCGCGTATGGAATTTTCAAGAAGGGCAAAGAGTACATCGGTAAGACCGTGGGCATCGCGGGAGAACATCTCACGGGCGCACAGATGGCGGAGAAGTATTCGAAGGGACTTGGCATCAACTGCAAGTACAACGAAGTGACGCCGGATGCGTTTCGCGGGTTCGGGTTTCCGGGCGCCGAGGATCTGGGGAATATGTTCCAGGTGTACCGCGATTTTGAAAAGGAATTCACGGCGGCGAGAAGTTTGGATGTATCGCGGTCGTTGAATCCGGAGCTGCAGAATTTCGATGCGTGGCTGGCGAAGAACAAGAGCAAGCTTGCGCTGTAACTAAAAATCGCGAGTAAGAAAAAACGGCGCGCCTTTCCGGCGCGCCGTTTTTTTTGCGTAAAACAATCGCGCGCGTAGCGCATCCAAATAGCTGTAAGCGCGGTCATTTCTTAATTGCTTCGCCCTATCGGGCTTGCATTCGCTCCGCTCATCGACCGCGCCTACAGCTATTCGGTCCGCCTTCGGCGACCCTCTTTTTACTCCAGACCGAACGCCAGCAAAACATTCCCGGGCATTCCGACAATCCCGCCGTTGCCTGAATCCACGTACAGCATGCCACCGACGACCGCCGGTCCTCCCAGATCCATCGATCCGCCCTTGGCCTTCACGCCGTTCACGGTTTCGAATTCCCGGTTCGTGTTGAACTCCCAGATGACGGCCCCGTCTTTCGTCGAGTAACCTCGCAGTCCGCCATCCGCAGATCCGGAAAACACCACACCCGGAATCGATGTTAGCGCGGCACTCTGCGCCGCACTGCATCCCGGACCCGACGTGCAGATCGGCGCTTTCGGCGGCGTGTACCACACCCGCTGCCCGGTTTCGAGATTCACCGCGTGCAGCCCGCCCGGCGCCGGGGTCCGCTGATCCGCCACTGCGAAGTATGCCTGCTGGCCGTCGACCGCCGCGCCCCAGACTCCGCCGATGCCGCTTCCCTTTCCCGCCTGATAGGTCCAGACCAGATCTCCTCCTTTATCCGGATCCATCGCATACGCCATGCCTGACTTCTGAGGAATCACGATGAGCTGTCGCCCACTTGCCGTCGTTGCAAGAATCGGCGACGCGGAAAAATCGTAATCGGGCCCCACGGTCTCCGGACAATTCGGATTCTTCACCGGACCATTGCCGCATCCCAATCCCCAGTTGTCTTTCGCGACCTGGCTTGCCCACTTCAGCTTTCCGGTTTGAAGATCGAATGCGAGTACCGCGTCGGTCGTCGGCTGCGGCGGATCGGCATAGCCGTTGCCGGTCGCGACATAAACCACACCGCGCCTCGCATCGATCGTCGGCGCGCTCCAGATGCCTCCGCCCGCCGGACCGTAAAGTTGCGTGCCGGTGCTGCTCTTCCCTCGCGGCTTCGGTTCATCGACGGAATAGGCTTTCCAAATCACTTCGCCGGTTTTCGCATCGAGAGCCGAAAGACTTCCACGGAACGTGCAGCATCCATACTCCGGACGCGACGCTGTGTTCTCTTCTCCAACTCCCGTAATGGGCACATACAGCCGTCCCTCATACAACGTCGGCGCACCCGTGGCGCGTGACGACGGATGGTCCTCGACTTTCCGAATCCACAGTTGCCGGCCCGTTGCGAGATCGACGGCGTACGCGTTGGATTTCGCGTCGGCGAAATAGACGGCCCCGGTCGCGACAGAGATTGCCGTGCGAATGCCGGCCTCGGCGCGAAAGATCCAGTACGTGCATCCCGTCCTGGCATCGAGCGAGTACACGGCGCCGGCTTCGCTCGCGACATACAAGCGACCTCCAGACACAACGGGCTGCACGCGATTCTGGACGACGCCATCAATTCCGAATGCCCATTTCAGTTTCAGGTTCGGAACCTGTGCCGCTGTGAGGCCAGCTTGCTGGGCGGATTGAAATCGCGTGTTCGTTACCGTGCCGCCCCAGCCGTTCCAGGTTGGGGGAGTTTCCGGGCCGGGTATCCGAAGCGGCGACACTTTGCAAAGCGATGCGCTCTCCGCCGCTAGTGTCGTCGCAGGGCGCTGATTGGTTCCCGCTGTCAGGAACGCGGCCACCGATCGCCGCTCCGCAACGCTTAGTCGCATTCCCTGCAGGCGCATGGCGCCATCGTTGAGTGCCGCAACGATGGCGTCCGTCATGCGGCCGCTCAAGGCGTCTCGCGAGGGGGCGCGAGAATCCGCGGCGGGATTGACATGGCAGCCGGCACACTCGCGCTGAAACAGAGCGGCGCCTTCCGCATTGGGATTCGGCGGCGGCGGCGCCTGAGAGAGTGCGACGCAGGCAATCAACAGGACGGCGACAAGTAGTAAGTATGTAACTCGCATGAGTCCTCCGTTCGATGGGGCAGGGGAACGGGGAAGTTCCAATGCCGAAATGTTTCGTGACGGGAACCACCCCTCGCGAGATCGCTTCGTAATCTCGCTGCCCTCCTGAGTCAGGAGGGCAATACTCCTTCTCCCTTCCAGTTCATTTCCAAGGTCGCTAATTGGTCGGCAGTTTTCCGCTGGAGCCGCGGCCGGCACGGGGTCCTTTGAAATCGCGCACGGGTGCGTGATCCAGGTTCGCCACGCGGCGGCCGATTTCGTACACCAGCTGGCCGATGCGCGAAATCTTTTCGAAATCGATCTTGTCCACGGTATCGGTCACTTCGTGATAGTCGGGATGCAGCCCGCTGAAAAAGAAAATGATGGGAATGCCCTTCGACGCGTAGCTGAAGTGATCGCTCCGGTAATAGATCCGCTCGCCGTCGGACGGATCGTTCATTTCAAAATTAATCGACAGCGGCCGGGTGAGGCTGGCATTGGCATCCACCAGTGTATTGTGAAGTTCGGTACTGATACGATCCGCTCCCACCGCATACACCGTGCTGCTCTCGCTCGCCTTGTTGTCGCGATTGCGGCCGATCATGTCGATATTCAGCTGCGTGACAATGTTATTGATGTTGCCCACGGCCGCCGGCGGATTGTCCGCGAAGTATTTCGATCCATACAATCCCAGCTCTTCCCCCGCGTGCCAGACGAACATCAGCGATCGCTTCGTCTTTGGTCCCTGCGTGAAGGCGCGCGCGATCCCAATCAGCGCGGTGGTGCCGGATCCATCGTCGTCGGCGCCGTTGTAAATGCGATCGTTGTTGCCGCCGTACAGCGGGCCCGGGATGTATCCGAGATGATCGTAGTGAGCGCCGAACGCAACGAACGTGCTTTTGAGTTGGGGATCGCTGCCTTCAACCATGCCGACCACGTTGCGGGTGAACTGGGTGCTCACGACCTGGTAATCCGGTTCGATGTGAAAGGTGAGTTTCACTCCCTTCAGTGCGAACAGCTTGAGATTTTCCTGACGGCTGCTCTTGGCGCGGATCTCGTCATACTTCGTGTCGGACGCGCTGAAGAGAAAATCCATCAGATCGGAATTCACGCTCAGGCTCGGCATGTGCGGCAGATCGAGCCGCTGCGATGTGACGAAGTCGGGCGTCGAGGCACCCTGGCCGATTGGCGAAACGGACGCGCCGGCGCCGAAGTTGGGGGTGAAGACGGCGGAGATTCCCCCTTCCTCGGCGGCGACGAGCGTCGTCGGGTCGGGATAGTCGAGCCAGACCACGGCTTTGCCTTTGTAGTCGGAGGCGCGGGCGGAGCCGGGGTTGTAGCCGAGGAACTCGACCTGATCGATGGTGAACGTCCGCGCACCGCCGACAAATTTGGGGAAGCTTATGCCATCGCCTTCCCGAAAGGTGCGAGTCTGGCCTTTGACTTCGATGGTCAGCATGGAGCGGTTCGTGTTGCGAATGCCCAGGACGGGGACACGCTGAAAGTACGTGCCGTGGTCTCCGGCGGGCGTGACGCCGCCGTCTTTGAGTTGATCGGCAATGTAGGTGGCGGCAAGGCCAAGGCCTTCGGTGAAAGTGCCGCGGCCCTCGAGGTCGTCGGAGGAGAGGTAGGTCAGCCAGGTGCGCATGGCATCGATGGAGAGCACCGAGTCGCGCGAGGATTGCGCGAGGAGGGCGAACGAGATCAGAAGGACCAGGACAATGGCAACGATTTGGCGAATGGGACGGGCCCGGCGCCGATTCGGAGGGATGGTTCCTGTGGGAACCACCCCTCGCGAGATCGCTTCGCAATCTCGCTGCCCTCCTGACTCAGGAGGGCAATATCCACGCTTCCGATTCACCTTAAACCTCACCAAAGCTCTCCGGGTTTTCTCTTCAGCAGCATGATAAAGAACGGACCGCCAAGCAACGCGGTGATCACGCCAACCGGTATCTCCGTCGGGGAAAGCAGAGTCCGGGCGGCAGTATCACACATCACGAGAAACGCCCCTCCCAGGAAAAACGAGCCCGGCACGAGAATGCGATGATCCGGACCGGCGACCATGCGCAGCGAGTGCGGAACCACCAGTCCGACAAAGCCGATCGGACCGCTGAATGCGGTCACCGCGCCGGTCAGCACCGAGCCCATAAAATAAGACACCGTTTTCAACCGGTGCACGTTTGCTCCGCGCGTGGAAGCCCAGTCTTCCCCTGCCGCGATCAGATTCAATTTCGGCGACAGTGCGATCATCACCGCCACCGCCAGCAACACGATCGGGACCGTCCGAGACCAGGGCGAGTAGCCCACGATATTCAGATTGCCCATCATCCAGGTCGTCATCATGGAAGACTGTCCGAAGTTGGAAGCGTAGTGAAAAAACAGCACCAGCGCTCCGAAAACGAAATTCAGGGTGACGCCCGCAAGCAACAGCGTGAATGTCGGCAAACCTCCGCTGGACCGCGCAATGAAGAACACCAGCAGGATGGTCAGCAACGCACCCGCAAAGGCAAACACGGAGATCATCGGAATACCCAGGAACACGATGTCGAGCCCCAGCCAGATTGCAATCACGGCGCCCAGCGAGCTGCCGCTGGAGATTCCCAGGGTAAACGGCGTCGCCAGCGAATTGCGGAGCAGGGCCTGAAACAGGACTCCCGCAACGGCCAGCGCGCCACCCACCAACGCACCGAACAGAATTCGCGGCAGCCGGACGAGCATCAGGATATCGCGGTCCGTTGAACCGGCGGAGAGGACGCCGCGCAGGGACAAGCCTTTGTCGCCGACCAGAGGCGCAATCAGGAGCACCGCAGCGAAGATCAGGACGCAAGGACCGACGGCGGCGATGAACCTCCGGGGCGAGAGTCCGGACTCGCCGGTTCTATGACGTGGGAATGATGTAATTGCCGCGGCCATCGGGTCTCTTGAGGACGGCGACGTCGACTTCAAAGATTTCATACAAATGTTCCGGGGTCATCACCGATTCGGGATTCCCGTCCGCGACAAAAGCTCCGTCCCTGACGGCCATCATGCGGCGCGCATAGCGTGCGGCGAGATTCACATCGTGCGTCACGCTGACGATGGTCATCTGCTTTTCCACATTCAGCCGTTCGACGATATCGTAAAAATGAATCTGATGTTTGAGGTCCAGATACACCGTGGGTTCGTCGAGCAGCAATACCTGCGGATCCTGAGCCAGCGCGCTCGCGAGCACGACGCGCTGCCGTTCTCCACCGCTCAACTGAGTGAATGGTTTATTCGCCAGTTCGAGGGTGTCGGTCAGGCGCATGGCTTCATCGGCGTGTTCCAGATCGACGGAAGTGTCGAATAGCCCGGCCGCCTGGTGGGGCGCACGTCCCATCAGAACCAGCTGGCTCGCGGTGAACGGGAACACCATGTGGGTTTCCTGCGGAACGAAAGCGACGCGGCGCGCCAGATCGCGCGAATGGATTTTCCCGAGCGGCACGCCGTGAAACTCGACGCTGCCGGTGTAGCGGCGGATCAACCCGGCGAGGATTTTCAGGAAAGTGGATTTTCCTGCGCCGTTGGGACCGACCAGCGCGACAAAATCCCCGAGCCCGATGGCAGCGGAAATACCCTTGAGCACTGGAGTGTGGGAATACCCGAATCTCAAGTCCTCGATACGGTACACGGGGGCGCCAGTCATGGTGGGATTGTATACTGGCTGCCGGTTAACCATGTTTAAGAAGATCCTGATCGCGAATCGAGGCGAGATTGCGGTGCGCGTCATCCGCGCGTGTGCGGAAATGGGCATTGCCACCGTTGCCGTTTACTCGGAAGCAGACCGCGGCGCGCTTCATGTGCGCATGGCCGATGAAGCCATTCACATCGGCCCGGCGCCGTCGAAAGAAAGTTACCTGGCCATCGACAAGATCATTCGCGCGGCAAAAGAAACCAATGCCGACGCCGTCCATCCCGGCTATGGATTTCTTGCCGAGAATGCGGCGTTCGCGCTGGCATGCGCAGACAACAGGCTGACGTTTGTCGGGCCCACTCCAAAGGCAATCGCATTGATGGGCTCGAAGGTCGAGTCGCGGCGAGCCGTGGCGCGATTCGGCGTGCCGATGGTGCCCGGCACCATGGATCCGGTCGAGAGTCAGGAAGAGGCGCGAAAGATCGCGGCATCGGTGGGATTTCCAATCATGCTGAAAGCTTCGGCCGGCGGCGGCGGAAAGGGAATGCGCTCGGTGCGATCGGAAGCGGAACTCGCTGAAGCATTCCGCACGACTCGTGCGGAGGCCATGGCGGCGTTTGGCGATGACGCGGTGTACATCGAAAAGCTGGTCGAGGGTCCGCGCCATGTCGAGATTCAGGTATTGGCGGATCACCACGGCAACGCGATTTTTCTCGGAGAGCGCGAGTGCAGCATTCAGCGACGGCATCAGAAGGTGATCGAGGAGTGCCCCTCTCCTGTTGTGGACTCCGAACTCCGGAAGCGGATGGGAAAAGCGGCGCTCGACGTCGTGCGCGCGGCGGAGTACACGAATGCGGGGACCGTCGAGTTCCTGTTGGATCGCGACCGCCAGTTCTACTTTCTGGAGATGAATACCCGTCTTCAGGTGGAACACGCGGTAACGGAGATGGTCACGGGCATCGACATCGTGAAGGAGCAGATTCGAATTGCCGCGGGAGAGAAGCTCTCGCTAACCTCGGATGACGTGGTGATGAACGGAGTGGCCATCGAATGCCGCATCTATGCGGAAGACCCCGGCAATAATTTCTTTCCGTCGCCGGGAACCATCCGTCTGCTTCGAACGCCGTCGGGTCCGGGAGTGCGCGACGACAGCGGTGTGTATGAAGGCTGGAACGTGCCGATCGATTACGATCCTTTGATTTCAAAACTTGTCGCCTGGGCGCCGACGCGCGGCGAGGCCATCGATCGGATGCAGCGCGCGCTGCGCGAGTATCGCGTGGAAGGAATTCAGACGAACCTGGAGTTCTTCCGCGAAGTGCTCAACGACGCGGATTTCCGGAACGGCCAGTTCGATACCGGTTTCATCAATCGCTGGCTGGGTCAGGTCAAAACAAACGCGTCGCCGACGCAGGCGGAGCGCGATCTCGCCGCGATTGTGGCAGTTCTCGCTGACTCGGTATCGCAGAAGCCTGAACCGGAATCGAGCGGGGTGTCCGGCGGCCTTTGGAAATTGAACGGACGCAGACAGGGTCTGCGCCGGCGATGAAGTTTACCGTCATGGTGGCCGGGGAAACGGTGGACGTCGAGCTGGAACGCACGGCTGGCGAAATTCGCGCGAAGGTCGGCGATCGGAGCTATGTGCTGGAAGCGAGAGCGGTGGAGCCAGGGGTCTTCTGGCTGAACTGGAACCAGCGGTCGATCGAAGTTTTCGTGACGCCGAACGGAGACGGGTATTCGGTTTCGCTGGGCGGGCATCGCATGCCGGTCGAGATTCTGGATGCGCGGAAGAAACTGAAGAGGACAAAGCACAGCGGACATGCGGGTGCTGTGGAGGTCCGGGCGCCGCTGCCGGGGAAAATTGTGCGCGTGATGGCGGGCGATGGGGCGGAGGTGGAACCGAACCAGGGGATCGTCGTGATGGAGGCAATGAAGATGCAGAACGAGATCAAGTCGCCGATACGGGGGAGGATTCAGAAGCTCGCGGTTGTCGAAGGCGCAACAGTGGGGTCGGGGGATTTGATCGCAATCGTGGATGGAAGCGGAGCGGAGTAGAAATAACCTGGCACGACGAGGAATCTCGGGCGAATCCTTCTCCCTCAGGGAGAAGGTGGCGCGAAGCGCCGGATGAGGGAATCCGGGTTTGCTGCACCATTGATCCCCTCACCCGCCGCTTCGCGGCACCCTCTCCCTGAGGGAGAGGGATCGCTACTACGAACGCAAGGCCGAGCGGTGAGCGGCTCGCACCATGGCATGAACCGGCTTGGCGATCACCTTATGATGTCGAAGGTGTTTTCCGTTGAGTGCTTCTACAGCGGATTTGATGCGTGAACCATGGACAAGTTCGACATATCCGAAAGCCGGAGCGACGCCGGCGACTAAATCGAGAATGATCCGGGTGGCGATCGTTTTGATTCCGTGGGATTCGACCCAGTCGCGCAATTCCACACCGGTACAGTTGTGGGGAAGGTTGGAGAAAAAAATCTCAGCCATTTAGGGGTCTCCGTCATTGCACAGATCGTCTGCGGAGATCGCATCCATCGAAACTTCCTCGACGGATCTGCGCTGTCTTGCTAGTTCGGCTGACTTCCGTGGAGCCTGATTAGTTTATTGTGTATCCAACTGAGTTGGACTCCACTATTCCACACTTGTCACCGCGAAGCGAGAAAAGGATTGTCACATAATTGAGAACACAACGATCAATAGAGGTGAAAGCCCACGGAAATCTGCAATTCGACGTCTACAGGTTGGCCGTTGACCTTGCCGGGTTCAAATTCCCACTTTTCGATTATGGCTTTAGCGTTCTCGTCGAGCCCATAACCTAGTCCCCGCACTATTCTGATAACGGTGGCGGTGCCGTCTTTGTGGACCACAACACCCAGAATTACAGTTCCCTGGATATGTGCCATGCGGGCTTCGTCGGTGTAGATGGGTTCAGTCTGTTTCAGCACACGAGGCGGTGTAGCTCGCGGTCCAGGTGTCTGAGGCGGGCTCGGCGGAGGCGCGGTCGCTCCCTGAACGGGGGACTCACTCACTGCGGGTGCAGGTACGACGGGGCGGGCCGCGACTCTCGCCTTTTTTGGAGTCTCGGCCGGCTCCACGGAAAATTCTCTAGCAAGCTGCTCCGCCGGCTCCACCACCTTTGCCGCCGGACCCTTCTCGCTCCTCACCACCACATTCTTCAGCTGCCGCCAAGGCAGGGCCGCAAATACAAAAACAATTACAACGGACACCGCGGCCGTCATCCAGAGGCGACTGTCCGCATACGCTCGGACATGCCGACGCTTCGCATTTGATTCTTTCCGTTCTTTAAGGCGTTCGAAAACGCGGCTGCTGTCCGAAGACCACGACACACCTGCGCTCAAGGTCGCCAAACGGTCGTTGACCCACCGCCCGATATTTTCATCCTTGTTATTCTGGTCCATAGCGTTTGATGTACTCCTTTCGAAACGTCTTCTGTGCGCGGCTGAGCAGAGTTCCAACGGAAACCGGATTCAGTTCCAGAATTTGCGCGAGTTCCTGGTAGCTGACACCATCACTTCGAAGCAGCAACAGCTCCGCAAGCCGGGGCTTCATGACGGACAGGACCACTCGAACGCGTTGTTGTCTTTGTCCTTCCGAATGCAATTGCTCCGGTGTTGGCGCGGCGCGCGGAAGCCCAAAAAACTTCTCGTATTTCTCGCGCCGGTTCCGGCGGCGCAGTCCGTCGAGACTCATCCGGATCGCCGTGCGATAGAGCCAGCCATTCACGTTCTCGCCGTGAGCTTTCGCTGTCTGCCAGAGTTTCAGGAAGACTTCGACGGCGATGTCTTCCGAACGGCCGGGATCATTCACGATGCGTGAAATCAGGCGGACGACTCTCGGATACTGGTCGTGGAAAACCGCCTTGAAATCGAACGCATGGGTTTGGTCCGGAGCCACTGCCAGCGACTCGATGTTGGACTCCATAACACTTCAACGCCTCTCGCGCCGTAGTTGTGACAGCAATTTTCCCTAAAGGGTATGAATTGTCGGCGGACAGACTACCGCCTGCACGAACTCGATGTTCGCGGCACGGTAGTCTCTTTCGAAAGCGGAGTTATTTCCCGGCGGTGGCGAGCACGCGTTCGGCGAGGTAGTTGGTGACCTGGGCCTTGTCGCGCGCGAGTTCCGAGAATGCGTTCTTGAGGGTCTGATCTTTCCGCCCGGCAATCATCTGGTGGATCTGCGCCTTCACTCGCGCATCGCTGTATTCCTTCTGTCCTCCGGGATCTTTTTCCACGAGCTTCACGATGTGGAATCCGTACCGGCTTTGAACAATGGGAGATGTCTCGCCGATCTTCAGTTGTTTGACGACCTCGCCCAATTTCGGATCGATCTGGGCGACCGCTTCAAGGGTCAGGAAATTCAGATCGCCGCCGGCGGGCGCAGAATTGGCGTCTTCGGAATATTCCCGGGCAACGACGGCGAAATCCTGTCCGCCCTGAATATCGTGCAGCAGCTTCTGCGCCTTTGCGGCGGCGTCGGCCGGGGTTTTCGCGTCGTCATGCTTGCCGTTCTTCACGTCGCCGTCCGGGACCGGCGTCACGAGAATGTGAAGGAGATGGTAGCCGGGAGGCAGGTTGAAGCTATCCTTGTTCTTGTCGTAAAACTCCTTGATCTCGGCTTCGGACACGCTGATTTTCGAAGTGATTTCCTTGTTCACCAGCTTCTCGACGGACTGGGTCTTGCGGAGTTCGCGCTTGATGTCGTCCACGGTCATCTGTTGGGCCTTGAGTTGCTCCTGAAACGCTTCTTCGGAATACTGGGTCTTGAACTCATTGAACTTCAAATCCACTTCCGAATCCGATGCAGAAAGGTTGGCGGCGGCCGCCATTTCCATGAGGATTTCGTCGTTGATCATCTGGTTCAACAGCTGCATCTTCAGATCCGTCACTTCTTCGGGCGCTGGCGCCTGCTGGGCTCCTTGGGTGCGGGCCTTGAACTGCTTATCGAGTTCCGCCATCGTGATGTTCTTCGAGTTGACCTTGGCAGCGAGCTCGGCGGTCGCCGAGCTGCTCGACTTACACCCGGCGGCGATCAACATTCCAAT
>Ga0209488_10000081_pt1 | contig 68328 bp, 44 predicted proteins | sample Rivendell_Oct201_8_FD_188349 | JGI IMG/M metagenome (GOLD analysis project Ga0209488, IMG submission 188349) | Vadose zone soil microbial communities from the Eel River Critical Zone Observatory, Northern California, USA -... | ecosystem: Environmental > Terrestrial > Soil > Vadose zone >...
TTTTGGGGCGCGAGGGGAGGCAACGCTCCGGGGGCTGTTCTCGGAACTGCTCTGACAAGCAGAGCAGTTCCTGCGAAGGCCCCCTACGCGTTCCTCCCCACGCGTCCAAAGACATGGCGTCGGGTTCCCGTCCAACCACCTACGGTCTTCACCACCACCTTCTTCTGTGTTGATTGAATCAGCGGGTAACGTCCCCCGCTGATATCTCCAACTCAAAGAGGGGGGATGGTGAACGACCCGTTGCTGTCGTTCTTGGACGTGCGGGGAGGAACGCGGAGGGGGCCTTCGCAGGAACTGCTCTGCTTGTCAGAGCAGTTCCGAGAACAGCCCCCGGAGCGTTGCCTCCCCGCACGCCAAAACGCGTAGCGCCAGGTTGCCACCGGCAACGCCGATCGCATACGGCCGTACGCCGACCGTATGCTATCTTCGCCTCCTATGTTCGCCCGCCTGAGAACCCATTTCCTCACCGGCCTCCTGGTGCTCTCTCCGGTCGTCATCACCGGCTACATCATCTGGAAGCTCTTCACCTGGGTGGATCACATGCTGGGGACGACGCTGCGTGGCGGCTATCTGCGGCCGGGTGGCGTGCCGGGGCTGGGCTTCGTCACGGTCATGCTCATCATCATCGTGACGGGCGCTTTGGCGGAGAATTTCCTGGGACGCCGGCTCGGAAAATTCATCGATTCGATGCTGCTCCGGATTCCGCTTCTGCGCGGCCTCTACTCGACGGTGAAGGACATCGGCAGCGCCGTTCTCGGGGATCGGAATACGGCGTTCAACCAGGTGGTGCTGGTGCCTTTTCCCTACCCGGGCGTCTACTCGATCGGGCTGGCCACCTCGAACCCGCCCCTCGCGATCTCGGATGCCGCGGGGAGGCCGCTTCGGGGCATCTTTCTTCCGACGCCGCCCAATCCGACGACGGGCCCGCTCCTCTACTATCCGGACGAGCAGGTGATCCCGACCACCCTCCGCGTGGACCAGGCGATCAAGCTGGTCGTCTCCGCCGGCGCCGTGGTGTCGCCCGATGCGATCGCGTCGGGCGGGAGCGTCCGCGACCTTCCGAGCCCGGAGAGGTAACCCCCCGTCGTGGCGATCGTCCAGACCGACGCCTTAGTACTGCGCTCCCACCGGCTCGGAGAAACCAGCCTGATCGTGACGTTGTTCACCCGCGACTTCGGCCTCTTGCGCTGCGTCGCGAAGGGGGCACGGGGGCCCAAGAGCCGCTTCGGCGCGGCGCTCGAGCCCGGCGTTTCGATCGCGGCCGTCGTCTACCGGAAGCTGACGCGCGACCTCCAGCTCTTGAGCAAGGCCGACATCATGACGTACTGGCCGGCGCTCTGGGAGAACCCCGACCGCTTCGCGCGCGCGGGAGCCGTGCTCGAATTCCTGGAGCGCGCCGCCTACGGCGAGGCGGGCGACGCCGAGCTGATCGACCTCGCGACCGACACCCTGGACGCCATGAGCACCGCCCCTCCCTTGGCGCTCGAGCCGATCCTCCGCGCCTTCGAGATCCAGGCCTGCCGGCGGCTCGGCTACGCTCCGGAGCTTTCCTCGTGCCTCGAGTGCCGCACGCCGCTGGGCCAGGGGGGACTCTTCCATCCGCAAAAGGGCGGGCTTCTGTGCGGCGCTCCCTGCGGCAATGACGGCGGAGCGTTCCGTCTCTCGGAGCGCGCCCGGAAAACCCTCCTCGCGCTCGCGGAGCATCCGCTGTCGTCGCTCGCCGGCTGGGCCATGGAGCGCTACCCCGGCGTCGAGGTCGCGCACGCCATCGAGCGCTTCCTGAGCTCCCACCTGGAGCGATTCGAGGGGTTGAAAGCGCAGCGGGTCGGCGAAGCGATGGTCCGGTACGCGGAGGGGACGCGGTGACCTTCCAGGAGATCCTCCTCCGACTCGAGCAATTCTGGTCGGACCAGGGGTGCACCCTGCTCCAGCCCTACAGCAGCGAAGTGGGCGCGGGGACGTTCAACCCGGCTACCTTCTTCCGCGTGCTGGGGCCCGAGCCCTGGAAGGCGGCCTACGTCGAGCCGTCGCGGCGTCCCAAGGACGGCCGCTACGGCGAGAATCCAAACCGGCTCCAGAACTTCTACCAGTACCAGGTGGTGTTGAAGCCCGCGCCCGACGACGTCCTGGACGTCTACCTCCAGAGCTTGCGCCACATCGGCATCGACCTCGCGCGGCACGACGTGCGCTTCGTGGAGGACGACTGGGAATCGCCGACCCTGGGCGCCTGGGGACTGGGCTGGGAAGTCTGGCTGGACGGCCAGGAGATCACCCAGTTCACCTACTTCCAGCAGGCGGGGGGGCACGACCTGGAGCCCATCACGGCCGAGATCACGTACGGCATCGAGCGCATCGCCTGCTACCTCCAGGGAGTGGAGCGGATCATGGACCTCCGGTGGTCCCGGGAGCACCGTTGGGACGACCTGTTCCTGGATGCCGAGGTCGAGTGGTGCCGGTTCAACTTCGAGAAATCCGATCCCGCGCTCCTGTTCGAGCTGTTCGAGAAGTTCGAGCGCGAAGCGACCCGGCTCCTGAAAGACGGGCTGGCGTATCCGGGCTACGATTACGTGGTCAAGTGCTCGCACGCCTTCAACCTCCTCGAGGCCCGAGGCGCGATCAGCGTGACCGAGCGGGTGGGAATCATCGCCCGCGTGCGGAAGATGGCGCGCCTCGCGGCCGGCGCCTACCTGCGCCGTCGCGAAGAGCTGGGCTTCCCGCTCGCCAAGGCGGCCCGTGGCTGAATCGCTACTCTTAGAGATCGGATGCGAGGAGCTTCCGGCGTCCTTCATCGCGCCGGCCCTCGCCGAGCTCCTGACCTCCGCCGAAACCGGCCTCGCCGGCGCGAGGCTGGGATTTCGCTCGGCGCGCACGGCGGGAACGCCGCGACGCTTGGCGCTCCTGGTAGACGGGATCGCGGACCGGCAGGAGGACCAGAGCCTCGAGGTCTTCGGTCCCCCGGTCACGGTTGCGTTCGACTCATCCGGTAAGCCGACTCCCGCGGCCCAGGGATTCGCGAAGCGGGTGGGGAAGCCGGTCGAAGCCCTGGAGCGCCGCCCCGGCCCGAAAGGGGAGGTGCTCTTCGCGAAAACGCTCGATGCCGGGCGCACCGCGGCGGAAGTGCTGCCGGCCCTGGTGCGGGGCTGGATCTACGGGCTCCACTTCCCGAAAACCATGCACTGGAGCGGCGCGGAGCGCTTCGCGCGGCCGGTGCGCTGGATCGTGGCGCTCCACGGCTCGAACGTTCTCCCCGTCGAAGCGTTCGGGATCACCGCGGGGAAGCGGACGCGCGGCCACCGCATCCACGCGTCCGGGTGGGCCGACGTACCGCGCCCTGAATCCTACGTGGACCTGCTGCGCGAGCGGACCGTCATGGTGCTTCCCGACGAGCGCCGCGCGGCGATCGGCGAGGGTCTGGCCCGGGCCGCGAAGACGGCCGGGGGCGCTCCCGTCCCCGATCCCCAGCTTCTCGACGAAGTCGTCGACCTGGTCGAGTGGCCGGAGGCGGTCACCGGCTCGTTCGACCCGCGTTATCTCGAACTGCCCCGCCCTGTCGTGGTGACCGCCATGAGGGCGCACCAGCGCTACTTCGCCCTCGAAGCGCCGGACGGCTCGCTGCTTCCCGGCTTCGTCATGATCCGGAGCGGCAAGGGCGAGGGTCACGACGAGATTCGCCGGGGCACCCAGGCCGTTCTGCGCGCCCGCCTGGAAGACGCGCGCTTCTACTGGCAGAACGACCTCAAGGAGGGGCTCGAAGCCAAGGTGGCGTCCCTGAAGGGAATCGTTTGGCACGAGAAGCTCGGTACCCTGTACGACCGGACGCTGCGGATCGTGCTGCTGACCGAGGAGCTGGCCCGCGCGCTCGCTCCGTCCGCGCGCGGCGCCGCATCACGCGCGGCGCTCTTGTCGAAGGCCGATATCGCCTCGGAGATGATTCGCTCGGGAAAAGAGTTCGCGGCTCTTCAGGGGATCGTGGGCGCGGAATACGCCGCGGCCGCCGGAGAGCCGCCCGAGGTGGTCCGCGCGATCCGCGAGCATTACCTCCCCCAGGGTCCCGGCGATCCTCTGCCCACCTCGACCGAGGGGACGCTGGTGAGCCTGGCGGACCGGCTGGAGGCGCTGGTGGGGGGCTTTCGCGCCGGCATCGAAGTCACGGGATCGCAGGATCCGTACGGGCTCCGGCGCGCCGGGAACGGAATCGTCCGCATCCTCCTCGAGAAGAACCTGCGCCTGGACGTCCTGGCGACCGCCGCGCGTCTGGACGCGGTCTTCGCCCAGGCGAACATCGGCCAGGCCCGGGAAGAGGAATTCCGCTCGTTCTGGGCGCAGCGGGTCCAGAGCGCTCTGGAAGACGCGGGGATCTCGCGCGAGACCGCGGCCGCCACTCTGGCGGTCCGGCCGGGAGACCCGGTGGACGTTCTGGCCCGGGCCCGGGAGGTTGATCGGATCAGACAAACGCCCGACTTTGAGGGGCTTATGGTTGGTTATCGGCGGGCCGCCAACCTCGTGCGCGCCGCCTCACCCGAGGACGTTCCCGCGTCGGGACAGCCGATGGCCGAGCGGGCCGAGAATTTCGGCGAAAAGGCAGAGGCCGATCTGCACCTTGAGACCAAGATGGCCCGCCAGGCCCTCGAGACGTATCTCCAGTCGCCGGCTCCGGACTATGCCGCCGCCCTCCGGCATCTCCTGGCGCTCCGGCCCGCCATCGATTCTTTCTTTCAATCGGTCATGGTCATGGCGGATGATCTTCCTACCCGCCGCCGGCGTCTCGGTCTCCTCGAGGCGGTGAGGCAAACCTTCCTCAGAATCGCCGATTTCTCGGCCCTGCCGTCCGCTCCAGGTTAAAAATCCGTTTGACTTTGCCGGGTTTTTGGCCTATACTGGCGCGGTAAAGGAGGCAAAATAACTTGTCTCCTCACGGCCGCAACCGCTAGAACCGATTGAGCTTACATCACATGTGCGACAACGCGTGGGCTACGGGTGCGGCCCATTGCGTCTTATAGCTTGAAATCAAAGAACTTAGAACAGAATCATGGCAAAGCCGAAGCTGTCTGAAGGGGGTGAGAGGGCTTAGCGGTTCAATCCTTTACAAATAGCTATATTGCAATTACTTACCAGAAAAATATAACTGAGAAAGGAGGTCGGTCAAAGCCGCGAACGAGATCGCTCACCATGCTCGAGCACTGTCCCGACGAGCGAGCGATCTCCCTTGCAGCGCTCCAAGCTCAACCGGAATACCAATACCCGTGTCGGTAGGTTCCAGAGATTAGTCCTCCCGAAATTGAACTCCGAGTCTGGAAACGCTAAGGAGGATGTGAAAATGCGGAAGACCCTAATTGCCATGCTGGGCCTCGCGGCGCTTGTAGTGTGGGCATTGCCCGCACTCGCAGGCCCGCCGAGTGACCCGCCTTTGGCCCGCCAGTTCGTGCCTCTCGACGGGCGCGCTGGAGCCATCGGAGCATTGGCCAAGAGTGGGAACTATTCGGCGACGCTGAGCGGAACACTCGTGCACCAGGCGTCAACGACAACTACCTGGTTCCTTTATCCAGGTGCTTGTCAGGATCGGCAGAACGGTCCGGCCCCTGGTATTGGCACCTGGGCGCCGAAGACGACGCCCCAGTCCGACAGCCTTGACACGTATGTCACGGGCTCGACGGGTAGCTACGACATTAGCGACCAGTCGCTCAAGGAACTCCTGTGGCACAAGGTGACCAGTGCTGTCCCGGTCGCCGAGCGCCCCGCGATTCTGGCGGGAACCGCCTCACTCTGGTGCGGCAAGTACGATCCGAACTGGGTCGTCAAGGCCGGCTATCCGAACCAGACCTTGCAGCTTCTCTACGTCGACACCGGTGCCCACAGCGGCACCTACACACTGACTCTGAAGATGAACCAGAGCTCAGAGCAGAATTACGACTACGTGTATCTGATGGGCGGTGGCAACAGCGACGTGGACCCGGTCGGCAACAGCCGCCCGAAGCTGGACAACCTCACCGCGACGGGCGCCGACGGCAACTCCCGTCTCCTGGTGACCTGGACCGGCACCATCAATTCATCGACCCCGGGCGCGACTGTCATCAACACGACCGGCGGAGCAGTGTCGATCCTTGGCTCCGGCACGGGTAATCCGAACGTTGCGGCGCTTCCGGTTTCGATTACGATCGCGTCCGGCCATCGGGCGCTCTACGTCATGATGACGGCAGACTGCCTCTACTCGAACGAGGACGGTCTTTGGCCCTTCGGGCACGGCACCGTGTGGGATGACCTCACATGCTCGGACAACGGCTCGATCTTCGCCGACGGCACGGCTGCCTCCGGCTCGGATCCGGTCATTCCGGCGAGCGCGGGCCAAGTGATCCAGGGTTCCTTCGGAACCCAGGGATACATCGCGGGCCGTATCACGGCAGGCGCAGGCGATCTCTGGCAGATCGTGGACGGTGGCTTTGCGGGCACCTCCGACAACTGCCAGCTGCAGAAGAACGACGCGGCCGACAAGATGTTCTTCGGCGTCGACGCATCGACGAAGAAGACCATTCCCGGTCAGTTCAACTCCATCGTGGCGTGCTCCTTCCCGGTTCCCACGGGAACGGCTTCGATCATCGCGCTGTGGGACGAGTACCTCGACCTTCCGCGTGGATCGGGCTATGTCCAGTACTGCGAATACCGCTCGTACAAGGGCGGTGCCTGGTCGAATTGGGGGAATACCCGCGGCCAGGATCTCGTCGTGACGTCAACCATCAATCAGTGGGTGCAGGATGGTGACGAGCTCGCTCAGGCGACGCAGGCGGACTCGGTTCAGATTCGCTACAACCTCGAGTGCATCACGCCCTTCGCCTTCAACGGCGTCTGCCAGCAGGTCGACTACGGCATTCTGTACGACGATCTGTACTTGCAGATCCTGACGGGCGTGCCGGCACCTATCTTCAACATGTTCTCGGGCAATGCTCCGCAGTCTACGTTCGTGGACGGCACCATGACGGGTACGAATTGCACCATCGTGCCGTGCTGGCCTGGTGTCCGCGGCTCTCAGACGCCCGAAACGGCCGGCAATTCGAACGTTGACCTCCACAACAACTTCAACAGCCCGCTCGGCGATTCGATCACGATCGTGCTTCAGACCGGTCTTCGCAAGAGCGGGATGGGAATCAACTGGAAGCAGGGATATGACAAGTCGGTCAGCGAGGGCCTCACGATCGCGCACACGAACAATACGTACAATGCGGCGTTCGATCAGCCTCGGATGATCTACCGTCTGTTCGATCCGGCGACGAAGACGTGGAGCGCGTTTGACTCCACCGTCCTGGACGCGAACTACATCACGGTCAATCCCGGCGTCGACACGGTTCTGATCAAGAGCGAGTTCCGGACGGATTGGCCGCCGCGCGACAAGGCCGGCCTCAATCTTCCGGGCGGCTTCACGATCAACGGCGTGGGCGCGTACAGCAGCCTTGCGTTCCTGCCTCGCGGAGCGCGGGTGCAGTACTACTGGAAGGCCGTCGATATCAACGGCGGCGTGTCGTATCAGTTCTCGACCGACAACCCGGCCCGCGAGGTCGAAGATCTCCCGACCCTGCCGGGTGGCACGGTGGTCGCGCCGGACATCATCGAGTTCGACGTTCTTCCGCGCGTCTACGCGGCCGGCTCTGCTGGCTCGCTCCTCGCCGGAAAGACGAACACGCCGGTCCTGAACATTGACGGCACCTACTCGACCTGGTCGTTCGCGCAAGATCCCGTGACCCAGGCCCTGCGTGGCATGGGTGTCCGTGCGGACCGCTTCCGGATGCTCCAATCCGCCGAGAACATCGCCAGCGACATCGGTGGTCGCGAGCTTACGGGCCCGCCGGACAATCAGCGTGCGGATCGTCTGTCGAACTACTTCCCGAACATGACCGAGTATTCGATCCGCGAGTCGCTCTCGACCTGGTATCGCATCCTGATCCAGAACTCGCACCTTCGGACTTCCAAGATGGAAGACGAGGCGGATTCTCGGCTCATCGAAGAGTGGTGGGGAAGCTCGACGGGCACGAACGGCGGCGATCGCTGCTTGTTCGTCTCGGGCGACGATTACTTCAATGCGCTCCTGAACGCTCCGGCGGCGGATCCTTCGACCCGGCGCCGTTCGATGGGTCTGAACGTCCTCGGCGTGAACAGCGCCACGGGCTCCTGGAGCGGCACCGCCGCGGTTCCCTATCCCGTGGTTGAAGACCGCTTCGCCGCACCGGGCTCCGGCCCTGGCCTCGTTGCCGGATACACCTATCCGGTCGACGGTGGCTGCCCGGGTCCGAATCGCTTTGACGCTCTGACCAAGATCGGTTCGTCCGACGCTCAAAACTCGACCTTCTATCCCATCTTCTCGGGTGTGACGGATGTGGCCGCGGTTGCGATGCAGACGGAGAAGGACGCCGTCACGGACAACGATCGGAACAAGGCGTTGGGTTATGGCTTCTCGATCCAGTACGTCCGGAAGGCGGGCGTACCGACGGGTGCCGCGAACTACGTCCACTCCGGAGTTCAGGAGCGGATGCAGATTCTGTACAAGTTCCTCGCGAGCTGCCGTGGTGCCCGTTCGGGCGCACCTGGCGACACGGCGAAGTGCTGGCCGTGCCCGACGGATGCGAACATTACGGGTAACTGGAATGCACTGAGCGGGTTCCAGACGGGTCAGTATGGGCCGCTGTACGCGATCCAGGACAACGCGGCGGCGACGGGCGTCGAGGTTTCGGACGCATCGGCCGCACCGCGCGTGAACCGGCTGGATGGGAACTTCCCGAATCCGTTCAATCCGCAGACGTCGATCCGCTTCTCGTCGGTTACGGCGGGCAGGGTGACGATCCGTATCTTCAACGTGGGTGGCCAGTTGGTCCGGTCGCTCTCGACGAAGGTCAACACGGGTCCGAGCGAAGTCCGCTGGAACGGCCGTCGGGATGATGGGCAGCCGCTTGCGAGCGGTGTGTACTTCTACAAGATCAAGTTCGCCGACGGCTCCGAGTCCGGAAGCCGGATGGCGCTTGTGAAGTAACACTCGCAACAGCAGCAGGCATCAGCGGAAGGGCCGCCGGGAAAATCCGGCGGCCCTTTTCGCATTCGCACAAAATTCGTTGACAGCCCTTTTGCGGGATTGGTACCGTACGTAAGTCCCCGATGGTTCGCACCTGCCGGTGTAGAAGCCACCCTCCTCGGAGAACCAGATGCCCTGTTTCATGACGAGGCGGACTCTCGCCCGTTTGGTCGTCTCAGCGTTGTGCCTGGCGGGGGCACTCGCCTCCTGTGCCAAGAACCCAGTTCGACTGGACCGCAACCGGCCGCCCGAGACGTTCCTGGTCGGGGCGCCGGCCGAGAGCTCGGGCGCCTCGTACAAGATCCACCTCTACTGGCGCGGCGAGGACGCGGATGGATACATCTCCGGCTTCCTCTGGTCCTGGGATGATTCCACGATTGGACACCTCCGATTCACCACGAAGACGGACAGCATTTTCGAGCTGGCCGTCAACGACTCGGCCAGTCTCTTCGCCGGTACCGGCCAGCAGCAGCCGGGGCAGACGAAGGCCCATACCTTTTACATCCGGGCCGTGGACAACCTGGGCAAGGCCGATCCCTCGTTTTCGATCTTCAGCAGACGGGTCTACAAGGCCACCACGGATAAGCCGACCGTCCGCTTTGTGGGCGCGCTCCCGTCAGGCGCCCTGATTGACACGATATGCGATGGGCAGCCGTTCAAGATCTGCTGGACCGGGTCCGACGTGGATGGGTGGGTGAACTACTATCGCTGGGATGCGGGCATCATCTCGAGCGAGCTTTCCAAGGATACCTGCGCCGTCTTCAACGACCCGAACGATCCGCAAGCATCCGGGCACCATCTGATCAGCGGCGTGTACACGTTCACGGTCACCGCCGTGGATAACGCGTTCGCGAGGAGTGATCCCGCGGTTGGCGGGCGGACGCTCTTCGTGGTGAACAACGACCCCGATACGAGGATCCTGCCCCATCCGGTTGTGCCCGATCCCAGGCCTGTCGGCTATTACCGGCAGCCGTTCGAGAACGGTAGCCTTGCCGATCCGACGGAGCATTTCTTCTTCGAGGGGGATACCATTCCCTTTCGCTCCACGGTCTGGTGGTACTGGACTGGGTTCGATGCCGCCTGCGACAATCCCCGCGGCATTACCGGATACGCGGCCGTGCTCCGAGGGACCCACAGCCCCAGCGGGATCGGCGATCCCTATACCACGGGTTTCCAATATCACATCTGCGACAGCACGGCGGGGCACCCGGTTTATTTCACGACCAACAATCCAGCGGTCGTCGGGAACGTCTGCACTCTCCAGAACCTGGTGCTCGACTCCCTGGACGCCGGGTACAACCTCCTCTTCAACGTATCCGCTCGCGACAGCTCCGGCCGCTCGGATGGGACGCCCGCGGCATTTCGCTTCAACTGCAATTTCCCTCCGACGGTCGACTCGCTCACCGTGGAGAGCGCGACTGTGTCGACACCCGGCGGCGGCACCGCGCCGGCGAAGCGTTTCAAATGGCAGGGAAAGGACCGCGAGGATGGACTCACCAAGGGGGCGCAGCTCCGGCTGGACGGAACCATCACTAGCCTCTTCAACAATTTCGAACAGGAGGTCGTCGTACCCAATAGCGCGTTCCTCCAGATAGCCACGGAGAATCCCCATTATGTGGAGCTCCGGGTGACGGACAGGGCAGGTTTCTTTTCCGACACGACATTGACGGTTTCCTTTGATATCCCCTAGCACCAACCGCCGACGCTAAGGAGTGGTGGACTGATGGCCCGCAGCTGGATTCGACTCTCGCTCATGACGATCTCCCTGCTTGGTGTGGCCGGCTACCTGGGCTGCTCCAAAACGCCGACCACGAAGGTCCTGCCGCCCCAGGCTCCTGAGACGGAGCTGACGTATGCTCCCCTCCAGGGGGACACCTCGACCTTCCGGGTCCACTTCTTCTGGAACGGCTATGACAACGACGGGGAGGTGGTGCGATTCCGGTACGCCGTGGACGCGGACACCAGTCGTCCGACCAGCGAATGGACCAAGACCACGTCCAAGGACACGACGCTCCTCTTCCTGGTCGACCCGGTGACGCAGGTTCGCGGTCACGTGTTCTGGATCGCGGCCGAGGACAATTCCGGGATGGTCGACCCCACCCCGGCCAAGCGGTTCTTCTCCGCGAAGACGATTCCGCCTACCTCGCACATCACCAAGGGGCCCAACGGATCCGGGACCAGCATCGGGCCGAATTTCACGTTCGAGTGGGAGGGCATCGATCCGGACGGCGGCGAGACCGGCGGAGCCGCGCCGGTGGATTCATTCGAATACATCATGGTGCTGGTGGAAGGGCAAGCCGAGGTAGGGCACCCGAAACTGCCTCCGTACGGAACGGTAGGGCGAAGGTGGTATGTCGATCTGATCAACGCCGGCACCGGCGAGACGCTCCAGCCGCCTTACGACGACTGGAAGTGGACAGGGCTCCGGGCAATCCGCAAGCGATTCCGGAACGTGACGCCCGAGCACTACTTCTTCGCGGAACGCGCGGTGGACATCGCGGGAGCGACCGAGAAGGTTCTGGAGGACGGGATCAATATCCGCGATTTCAACGTGACCAACAAGAACCCGGGCCCGCTTCTCACCGTCACGAGCAGCGTTCTGGTCCAGCCGCTCTCCCCGACATCCGGACCGGAGGACATCGTCCGGAAGGAGATCCAGATCTTCGAAGGGGAAACGATCTCGTTCTCCTGGACGGCTGATGCCTCCACGTATGGCGGTGAGATAGTCGGGTACACGTTTGCCCTGGACGACACGGCTTCGACGGAGTGGGGCTCGATCGATCTCACCAAGATCGGCGTGACGTATACGTCGAGGGAGCTTTCGATCGGCCCGCATTTCCTCTTCGTGCGGGTGGTGGACGACGGCGGGCTGGTGACCAATATGAAGATCCCGCTCAAAATCGTGCACCCCCGGTTCAAGGACGCCTCCGCGGGCGCGAAGCTGCTCTATGTCGACGATTTCGCGCCGCCGCCCGGTGACTGGGGCACGGCCGTGCGGGGAAGCCCGAATTTCCCGAAGGATAATGCCGGCACTGGCCCCGGCGGCGAAGATCTCGAGCTCCAGTCCCAGGAGGACCAGTGGTGGAGAAACAAGATACTGATTCCCATCGCCCAGGAGTTCGGGTTGGAGCCCACCACCGGCCATGACACCGTCTATCTGGGACAATTCCTCGATGGACGCAAGGTCTTCACGCCGGAGGATCTGTCCGATTTCCGCATCATTGTCTGGTACACCGATTTCAACAACACGCTCTCGTCCCCGACAGCGCTGTGGAAGACCCTGGTCGGTGGAAGCTACAGCGAGCTGGCGGGCTACCTCCGCGCCGGCGGGACCTTGATCCTGACGGGCTTCCAGATAGCGAGCGCGACCTCCCTGCGAGGCAACACTCCCAGCGACAATTTCACTCGCGGAATGTGCGCGACCCTGGAGGTGGGTTCGCAGAACTGGCTGGGCACGTATTTCCCGCGCAACTTCATGGGGATCGACGCGTCGCTCACCAACGATGTTGGACTCCGGACGGAGGGCGCGCGCGACTTCGTCGAGGCACGCGTTACGCCGCAAGGGGCAGCGTTGGGATTCGCGACCGGGACCCTGGACGTCGGACCCGCGGGCAGCGGGGCCAAGTGGAATCCGAATGCCTTCTCCGGGTCTCCGAACCAGGCTCTTGCGCCCGGCTTGCCCAAGATCGAGGGGTGGAGGCTTGCGACCGACTTCGGGTGTTTCCCGATAAACATCCAGGGGCTGATCCGCAAGGAAGACCCCTCTGCCCCGATTTCGGTGTCTCTCTTCACCTATCATGGCGTCAACAGAGGAATCTTCCAGGAGGGCGCCGCCTCGCCGCGCGAGGGGTTGTGCGTCGGGGTCGCGACCCAGGCCCACGATCTCGGCAATGGGAGCGGCACCGCGGGCGGGAATATCACGCCGGGCAATTCGTCCGGGGCCATCGGCCGAATGGTGATCCTGGGCTTCCCGATGTACTACATCCAGGATGCAGAGGCGCTACAGATCATGCGGGCCGCGGTGGCCTACGTGAACGCGTCCCCGACGCTGCCTTCGTACGCACCGTAGGGCCTTCTAAGGGCTGCTAGCGCCCGGTCTCCCATGCACTAGGTGGCGTGCATGGGGGCCGGGCGCTACGCGTTTTTTGGCGCGCGGGGAGGCAACGCCCCAGGGGCTGTTCTCGGAACTGCTCTGACAAGCAGAGCAGTTCCTGCGAAGGCCCCCTGCGCGTTCCTCCCCGCGCGTCGAAAGACAGGCAGCGGTCGGGGCTCATCCGGCTAGCCGCCTCTCGCCCCCCGTCTCCCACTTGCCAGGATGCTTTCCAAGCGCCTCGTCACCACGCCGCAAACGGCTCGCATGGCAGCCGGGCGCTACGCGTTCTTTGGCGCGCGGGGAGGCAACGCTCCAGGGGCTGTTCTCGGAACTGCTCTGACAAGCAGAGCAGTTCCTGCGAAGGCCCCCTTCGCGTTCCTCCCCGCGCGTCCAAAGACAGGCAGCGGTCGGGGCTCATCCGGCTAGCCGCCTCTCGCCCCCCGTCTCCCACTTGCCAGGATGCTTTCCAAGCACCTCGTCACCACGCCGCAAACGGCTTGCATGGCAGCCGGGCGCTACGCGTTTTTGGCGCGTGGGGAGGCAACGCTCCAGGGGCTGTTCTCGGAACTGCTCTGACAAGCAGAGCAGTTCCTGCGAAGGCCCCCTGCGCGTTCCTCCCCGCGCGTCGCGGTCGGGGCTCATCCAGCTAGCCGCCTCTCGCCCCCCGTTTCCCACTTGCCAGGATACCATTCCCACGATCACGGTGCCGCGAGTGCAGGCGGACACGCCACTCTTCCGTGGATTCTATGGCGACTTGGGTCCGGGAGTGGGCTGGCGGCAGCAATGCGGGGCGGCGCCGCGATCCGAAGATGAATAGATGAATACCTGAGGGCCACAGGGAGGCCTGGTGCGGCGGCCGTGGGCATGTCCCCTGGGTGGACCTGATTGGAGCCCCGTCGCTGTCGTTCGTGGACGCGTGGGGAGGAACGCGCAGGGGGCCTTCGCAGGAACTGCTCTGCTTGTCAGAGCAGTTCCGAGAACAGCCCCCGGAGCGTTGCCTCCCCACGCGCCAATACCGCGTAGCGCCCGGCCCCCATTGCACACCCGCCGAGCGCAAACGAAACGGCCGCGGAGCGAGTGCCCCGCGGCCGTTCGTACGACGGATGTGGCGCCGATTACTTGGCGACCACCATCTTGATGACGTCGGAATTGCCGTGCTCAGAGGAGACCTTGGCGTAGTAGACGCCCGAGGAAACCGTCTGTCCGGCCTGGTTCCGGCCATTCCAGGTGGCTTCGTGCATGCCCTGCTCGAAGTGGCCACTGGCAATCGTCTTCACCATCTCGCCGCGCACATTGTAGACGCGGAGCGACACGTTGCCGGCCTTGCTGGTGGCAAACCGGATCTTGGTGACCGGATTGAACGGATTCGGAGCGTTCTGCTCAAGCTTCACCATGCTGCCGGCCAAGCTGGTCGTGTTGGCCCGGAGAAGCCCGAAACCGCGGAACGTGCGGCCGACGATGTTGGAATAGGCGTCGACCCGAACCGGAACGGTCTGATTGACCAAGCCGAGTGCCGTCAGGCGCGCCTGAACGGCGCGGCGGGAGAAGTACGCGGTGATCTGCTCGCTGCCGTTGGCACCGTTACCGCCGCTGATCTGGGCAATGCCCGTGTGGGGATCGAAGTTGGCAGGCATGTTTCCGAACATCGTGGGGCTCGCCGCGATGCTGGTACGGAAACGGACTCCCTCACGAGGCGGCTGGTTGAGCACGGACATCACGTAACCGGCAGCATTCGTCTCCGGCGGGAAGCTGAGCTGAGCGCCGACGGTGGTGCCGCCGCCGCCGCCGTCCATGTTGAGGGTCGCGGGCGTGATGCTGACGGCCATCGGAAGGGGCGCCTCGCACCTCTGAATGGGGTTGGCGCGCCAGATGATGAGGCCGAAGCCCGCTGCCTGCGACTCGAAGAAGATGTTGTTGTAAGGAATGCCGTCGTTCGTATGGTTCGTGTACTTGGAGGCGGACACGTTGATGTCGCCGGCTCCGTCCAGCTGGATTTCGCACTTCGCCTGCGTCGCGAGATCGAGCTTCCAGATATTCTGGTTCTGCTGCGGATCCTCGGCTCCGGGGGCGTCGTAGTAAATCGAGTTGCCGTCGCTGGACCACTGCGGGTTGCTGTGCGAGACCGAGGCAAAATTCGCCTCGGCGAGCGACACCGCGTTCGTGCTGGTGTCCACGACCTCGATGACGTTGGGGCCGAACCGGTTGGTGTCGTAGCAAATCCGCACGCCGTCCGGGTTCCACGCCGGATTCTGCTCGGCGCGGTTGTTTACGAACGTGTGCTGCACCGGCGAGCCGACCGTCGGAAACACCTGCACGGTGTAGAGGTCGATCGAGGTGCCCGACTTATCGGAGTCGTACGCGAGCGAGTTGCCGTCCGGGCTCCAGTCGGGGTGGCGATTCCGAACGCCGGCCGTGGCAGCAACGACCACGATCGGCGAACCGACCGGGGTGATGGACACGGTCATGTTCGTGCTGGCGGTGTACTCCTGCACGACGATGGCGCTGGAAGTCACCTGAAAATCTGTCAGAACGTACGCGAGGAACCGTCCGTTCGGGCTCCACGCCGGGTCCGTGTAGGAAACGACACCCGTCGGATCCTTCAGCATCGGCGACCGGGCATTCCCAATGACCGAGACAAGGGTCGTGGGCTGCGTGCGGTTAAATCCCTGCCAGATCTCGCGGGAGGTCTCGAACCCGAAAACCTGGTCGCGAGTCGTGAATGCGTACCACCGCTCCATCAAGGCGACGCCGTTGGCGACACCGACCGGCACTGAACGCAATGCCGGAGTCTGCTGCCCGTTGGCGAGGCCGTTTCCGTAGGTGACTCCATCCGCGGCCGGAATGTCCGTCCGGCCGATCGGATCGAACGCCCCACGGAACCCGGCGACCCCCGTGCTGGGCAGCATGGAAGCCACGAGCGTCGCAACTGCGACGAGGCTTAGTAATCTCTTCATTCCCTAATCTCCTCTTCTAACGCGGGTAAAAGCGAGAAGACACCTCAAGAGGATAAGGTAGACGACACTCTGAGCCCGATCACCTCCTTGCGGATCACAATTTGATTTCCAGCTAAGATGCTGTGTTGGTTTGGAATCGGGAGAAATCGTCCCCGTGTTTTTACTCGGTTGAGTATACGGTAGGTGGCGGGTGAGTGTCAAGCGATTTTTGGAACTTACGGGGGGCTGCGTTGTTCAAAAATGCCTTGACACGTCAGCACTTGGAGCCTAGTCTGCGCCCTAGGTCGGGACCGGGCTCTAGCCCCCCTCCGACTCGGTTTAGTCTACACCAGACGCCGGTTCCCCCCCAACACAGGATTTTGAAACTTGACCGGGGATTCCAAGACCGGGCGACACGCGCGGCCGGAGTTGTCTTCATGAGGGGATGTTAATGTCTCTTTCGGCAAAGGCTTACCGGCTTCTGGCCGTGCTTTTACCCCTATTCCTGATCCCGATGGCCAGCAGCGCCTTCGCCAGCCCCAACTTCCTGGCAGCCACCCAGGACACCCTGGTCGCCCCGCCTTTTCCCCGCGGTTCCGAGGGTCTTACGGTCACCATCACCGCCTTCGTGAGGCCGTTCAACGCGACCCTGGGCAAGACGTTCCAGATCTCCCAGACCAACGACGCGCCCTTCCTGACAGGCCCGGCGGTCTCCAACAGGGCGACCAACGCCGCCCTTACCCTGACCGGCAGGCCCGATTTTACCCAGGCGGGGACGTACACCATCAACTGGAGCATGGTGGACGATTCCTCCAACACCAAGACGGCAACCACCGTCCTCACGATCGAGGATCTGAGCCCGCCGACCGGGGTTCAGGCGGTTTACGTCCCGACTCCCCCGCGCGTCCCCATCGCCAACGCGACCGGGGTGCTGACATTCGTGATCTGGGACGGCTCGGGGCCCGAGACGCAGCAGGTCGCCTGGAATGGCTACCGGGTTCGTCGCACCATCAACGGGATCAGCACCGAGACGTTGGAGGTGGCCGGCCAGTACGCAGAATCGGTGGCCACCACGCACGGGCGCATTCGAATTCCCACGTCGGCGATTTGCTTCGCCCAGAACGCTCCGTGCGCGCCCGACAGTTTCGTTTTCACGGGGACGGGGCTCTTTTTCCGGGGATTCCGGGGCAACTACCTGGGCAATGGCCGTTACGCCGTCAATTACCCCCCCGGCGCGCCCGTGGACGCCTGCCCTTCGTGCTGGGTCTTCGCCGATCTGGCCACCCTCGCGGGCTTCCAGACGGATTACATGGTGACGAGCCTGGGAGACTTTGACCTGAACGATTACGTCGAGACCCCGCTCAACCTGAGCAGTGTGGTCACCGTCACCCCGGGAACGGCCCCCGCGAGCAACCTGGAGCGGGTGGCGGTCGTCCCCAATCCGTTCAAGGGAAGCGCGCAGTGGGATCCCGCTGTCGGCGAGGGGCGGGTGCACTTCATCCATCTTCCCGTGGGCTCTCGCGTCCGTATCTTCACCTCCAGCGCCGAGCTGGTGCGCGAGCTGAAGCTGGACCAGCTCGCGAACCCGGGCGGAGTGACGGGCGAGCTGCCGTGGGACCTGCGGAACGGGAAAGGCGAGAAAGTCGTGTCGGGCATCTACGTCTATCAAGTGGAGACGCCGGAAGGACGCACCCGAAAGGGTCACTTCGTCATCATCAAGTAGGCCGCAGCGCCTGGAGCGCGACCCGCGGCTTGGAGGAACCCCCCATGAATCCCCAGACTGCCACTCCCTCGGCTGAGCCGGCGCGCCGGACAAAGCCCGACGGATCCCCTCGCGTGTACCAGAATCTGGTCGGCGGGAAGTGGGTCGCGGCCCGCTCCGGGAAGACTACCGAGAATCGCAATCCCGCTCGTCCCGACGACATTGTCGGCCTCTTCCCGGACTCCGGTCCGGAAGACGTCGACGCCGCCGTCCGCGCGGCTGCGGCGGCATTCTCGACCTGGCGCCTGGTCCCGGCCCCCAGGCGCGCCGAGATCGTCCTGCGCGCCGCCGAGATCCTGCGCGACAAGAAGGACGAGCTGGCGCGGGCCATGACCCGCGAGATGGGCAAGGTGCTGGCCGAGACCCGGGGCGACGTGCAGGAGGCCATCGACATGGCCTACTACATCGGCGCCGAGGGCCGGCGCCTCTTCGGCGTGACCGTCCCGTCGGAGCTGCCCAACAAGTTCGCGATGTCCATCCGCCAGCCGATCGGGGTCTGCGGCCTCATCACGCCGTGGAATTTCCCGATGGCGATCCCCTCGTGGAAGATCTTTCCCGCGCTCGTGGCGGGGAACACCGTCGTGATCAAGCCCGCGACCGACACGCCGGCCTCGGCGCATCACCTGGTCGAGATCCTGGTCGAGGCGGGCGTGCCCGACGGCGTGCTCAACATCGTGCACGGCGGCGGCAACGCGGTGGGCGTGCCGCTGACGACCCATCCGGACGTGAAGATGATTTCCTTCACCGGATCGTCGGAGGTCGGGAAGGCCATCGCGGAGCGCTCCGCCGCTTCGCTGAAGCGGGTCTCGCTGGAGCTGGGCGGGAAGAACGCGCAGATCGTGATGGAGGACGCGGATCTGGACCTGGCGCTGGAGGGGGCTCTGTGGGGTGCGTTCGGCACAACGGGCCAGCGCTGCACCGCCACCAGCCGCCTCATCGTCGCGCGCCCGGTGCACGACGACGTGGTGCGCCGCCTGGTGGAGCGCGTCGGCCGGCTCAAGCTGGGCGACGGCCTCGAGCCCGAGAGCGAGGTCGGTCCCGTGATCAACAAGGCCGCCCGCGACCGCATCCACTCCTACGTGCAGATCGGGATTCAAGAGGGGGCGAAGCTCGTCGCGGGCGGCGCCCCGGCGGAAGAAGGCGCCCTGCGCGCCGGCTCCTTCTACCAGCCGACCATCTTCGATCAGGTGACGCCCACGATGCGGATCGCGCGCGAGGAGATTTTCGGCCCCGTGCTCTCCGTCCTCACGGTGGACTCGCTGGAGGAGGCGATCCGCGTGCTGAACGACACGCCGTACGGCCTCTCCTCGTCCATCTACACGCGCGACGTGAACCGCGCGATGCGGGCCGTCCGCGATATCGAGGCGGGCATCACCTACGTGAACGGGCCGACCATCGGGGCCGAGGTCCAGCTCCCGTTCGGCGGCGTCAAGGAGACCGGGAACGGCCACCGCGAAGGCGGCCCGACGGTCATCGACGCGTTCACCGAGTGGAAGTCGGTCTACATCGATTACAGCGGTAAGCTGCAAAAGGCGCAGATCGACCGGTAGCGCCTCGGCGTGCCGAACCGCACCTCCACTTCGCCCCTGGGGAGCGCCCGGGCGCCGGACCCGGCCTCCGAGGCGGCCCGCTCTCAGCCCCTGGTTCACGTCCTGCGCCAGGGGCACGTGGAGAGCGTCCACCTGGGGCACGCCGCGGGGGTGGACGCGGGCGGCCGGCTCGTTTTCCGGATGGGGGATCCGGGCATCCAGATGTTCCCCCGCTCCTCGTTCAAGCCCTTTCAGGCCCTGCCCCTGGTCGAATCGGGCGCGTTCGCGCGCTCGGGCCTGGGCCCCGACGCGCTCGCGATCATCGCCGGCTCCCACAGCGGCACGGACGCCCACGCCGCACTGGTCCGGGTCATCCTCGAGCGCGCGGGCACCGACGAGAGCGCGCTCCGCTGCGGCACCCATCCGCCCTATGACGAAGCGACCGCGGCGGCGCTCGTGGCCCGCGGCGAGGCGCCGGGGCCGCTCCGGCACAACTGCAGCGGCAAGCATGCCGGCATGCTCCTCTTCGCGCGCGCCCTCAGGGCGCCGCTCGACGGATACCTGGATCCCGATCACCCCGTGCAGCGGGCCATCGTTTCGCGCTTCGCGGAGTTGATGGGCGAGCCCGAGCCGCCCGGCCCTCCGGCAATCGACGGCTGCAGCGCGCCGACCCCTCGCATGCCGCTCTCCACGCTCGCTCACGCCTTCGCGCTTCTGGCGGCCGGACGGGACGCGGCGGGCCGTCCGGTCCCCGCGCTGGCCGAGATCCGCGAGGCCATGCGCTCCCATCCGGTCCAGGTGGCGGGCGAGGGGCGCCTGGACACTCGCCTCATGCGGGCTTCGCCGCGCCTGGTCACCAAGGCGGGGGCGGAGGCAGTCCACGCCACCGGAGTCGTCGGGGACGAGATCGGGATCGCGATCAAGGTGGGGGACGGCTCGCGCCGCGCGCTGGCTCCCGCGGTCATCGCCGTGCTCGCGGAGGCGGGCGCGCTGGACGGCGCCGCCGTCCGGGCGCTCGCGGACCTGGCGGCCGAGCGCCTCACGAACCACGCGGGGATCGAGGTCGGCGCGATCCGCGCGGTCGCGCGCCTGGCGTGGGAGGCGACGTGAGCAAGACCGCCGCCGCGCCCGAGCGCGCCTCCGCCCCCTCGACCCGGAAGGGGGTCTACTTCTTCGGCGACGGCAAGGCCGAGGGGAACGCGCGCATGCGTGATCTTCTCGGAGGCAAGGGCGCGGGGCTGGCCGAGATGATGAACGCCGGCGTGCCCGTGCCGCCCGGCTACACGATCACCACCGAAGCGTGCCGCCAGTTTTTCGACGCGGGCGGCCGCCTCCCCGAGCGCATCGCCCGCGAGGAAACGACGATGCTCGCCCGGCTGGAGCGCCTCCTGGGGCGGAGGCTGGGCGACCCGGAGAATCCGCTCCTTCTCTCGGTGCGGTCGGGCGCGCCGATCTCGATGCCCGGCATGATGGACACGATCCTGAACCTGGGGTTGAACGACCTCACGGTCGAGGGGCTGGCGCGGAAGACGGGGAACGCGCGGTTCGCCTACGACTCGTACCGGCGATTCATCCAGATGTTCTCCGACGTGGTGCTGGGGCTGCCGCGCGCCATCCTCGAGCGCGAGCTGACCGCGGCCAAGCGCCGCGAGAAGGCGGCGAGCGACGTGGATCTGGGAGAGAAGCCGCTGCGCGCGCTGGTGGCGCGGCTCCAGCGCGTGGTGAAGGGCGAGATCGGGAGCGAGTTTCCCCAGGACGCCCGCACGCAGCTGATGGCGGCCCGCGACGCGGTGTTCCGATCGTGGAACACCGACCGGGCCGTCCACTACCGCCAGCTCCACGGGATCGCGGACACCCTGGGAACCGCCGTGAACGTGCAGGCGATGGTCTTCGGAAACCTGGGACCGACGTCGGCCACCGGCGTCGGGTTCACCCGCGATCCGTCCACCGGGGAGCCGGACTTCTACGGCGAATTCCTCATGAACGCCCAGGGGGAGGACGTCGTCTCGGGGATCCGGACGCCCCGCCCAATCCACTTCATGGAGCGCGACCTGCCCGAGGCCTACGCCGAGCTGCGGGAGATCACCGGGCGGCTGGAGCGACACTATCGCGACGTGCAGGACTTCGAGTTCACCGTGGAGGCGGGCCGGCTCTTCATGCTCCAGACCCGGCGCGCCGCGCGCACGGGGATCGCCGCGCTCCGGATCGCGGTGGACATGGTGGACGAGGGCCTCCTCGGAAAGCGCGAGGCCTTGGAGCGCGTGGAGCCGGACCATCTGGAGCAGGTGCTCCACCCCGTGCTGGACCCCGCCGCGCGCCGGCGGCACACGCTCCTGGCGCAGGGGCTGCCCGCCTCGCCGGGAGCGGCAGCGGGCGCCGTCGTCTTCACCTCGGAAGAGGCGGTGTCGCGGGGGCGGAAGGAGCGCGTTCTCCTGGTGCGCGCCGAGACCTCGCCCGACGACATCAGCGGCATGAACGCGGCGCAGGGGATCCTGACAGGGACCGGGGGCATGACCTCGCACGCGGCGGTCGTGGCGCGCGGCATGGGGAAATGCTGCGTCGCGGGGTGCACGGCGCTGGTCATCGACGAGGAGAAGAAGACGCTCCGGATCGGCAGCCGCACGTTCCGCGAGGGCGCGTTCCTCTCGCTCGACGGGTCGACCGGCCAGGTGCTGGAAGGGGACGTGCCGACGTCGGACTCGGAGGTGGTGCGGGTGCTGACGGGGCAGCTCCGCCCGAAGCAGGCGCCGCTCTACCAGCGCTTCGAACGGCTCATGGCCTGGTGCGACGAGGTGCGCCGCCTCCGTGTCCGCGCGAACGCCGATGTCCCGCGCGACGCGAAGGTCGCGCGCTCCCTGGGCGCGGAGGGGATCGGTTTGTGCCGGACGGAGCACATGTTCTTTGCCCCGGACCGGATCCCGCACGTGGTTACGATGATCCTGAACGCGAAGGAAGCCCGGGAGGCGCGCGTTCGGATCGGACGGCTGGAGGCGGAGCTGGCCGAGGCGCCGCGCTCCGAGCGGCAGCGGCTCCGCGGCGAGCTGGAGCGGGCGCGTCGCGAGGGGCGCCCGGCCATGAAAAGCTTCGACGGGGCGCTGGCGAAGCTCCTTCCGCTGCAGCGCGCCGATTTCAAGGGGCTCTTCCTCGCCATGGAGGGCACGCCGGTCACCATCCGCACGCTGGACCCGCCGCTCCACGAATTCCTCCCGAAGAAGGAGCAGCTCCTGGCCGAGATCGCGGCGCTCCGTCGGGCCGCCAAGTCGGACCCGCGGCGGGAGCGGCTGACCCGGACCCTGGCCCGCGTGGAGGAGCTCCACGAATTCAATCCCATGCTCGGCTTCCGCGGTTGCCGCCTGGGACTGCTCCATCCGGAGATCACGCGCATGCAGGCCCGCGCCATCTTCGAGGCGGCGGCGCAGGTGGCGAAGAGCGGGCAGGCCGTGCGGCCCGAGATCATGATCCCGCTGGTGGGCGACCCCGAAGAGCTGCGCCGCCAGCGCCTGGAGGTGGAAAGCGTGGCCCAGGAGGTCATGGCCTCGCAGGGGACCGCGATTCCCTACACGATCGGAACGATGATCGAGATCCCCCGCGCGGCCCTTCTCGCCGACGAGGTCGCGGCGCACGCGGATTTCTTCTCCTTCGGCACGAACGACCTGACCCAGATGACCTTCGGCTTCTCGCGGGACGACTGCGGCCGGTTTCTCCCCGAATACGTCGAGGCGGGCATCCTGCCGCACGACCCCTTCGTGTCGCTGGACACGCGCGGCGTCGGCGTCCTCATCCAGCGCGCCGCCTTCGCGGGCCGCCGCGCGAAGCCGGGGCTGAAGATCGGCGTCTGCGGCGAGCACGGGGGCGACCCGGCCTCCATCGACTTCTTCGAGCAGACCGGGCTGGATTACGTGTCATGCAGCCCCTTCCGCGTGCCGCTGGCCCGGCTGGCGGCCGCCCGCGCCGCGCTGGCCCGGGCGTGACGGCCGACGCGGTCATCCCCGCGTTGGACGAGGCCGACGCGATCGGCGGGGTGCTGGACGCGCTCCCGCGGCGCCTGATCCGCCGCGTGGTCGTCTGCGACAACGGCTCGACCGACGCGACCTCGAGGGTCGCGCGCGAGCACGGGGCCCAGGTGGTGCGCGAGGAACGCCGCGGCTACGGCTCGGCCTGCCTGCGCGCGCTTCAGTCGCTGCGGGCCGATCCGCCCGACACGGTCCTCTTCCTGGACGCGGACGGAAGCGACGACCCCGCCGAGGCGGCCGCGCTCCTCGCCCCGATCGAGGCAGGGGGCGCCGACCTGGTCATCGGCTCCCGCGTGCTGGGCCGGCCCGAGCCCGGCGCCCTCCTGCCGCAGGCCCGCTTCGGGAACTGGCTCGCCACCGGGCTGATCCGCGCCCTCTACGGAGTCCGCTGGACCGACCTCGGACCCTTCCGCGCCGTCCGCTGGGAAGCGCTCGAGCGGCTCGGAATGCGAGACCCGGACTTTGGCTGGACGGTGGAGATGCAGGTGAAGGCCGCGCGCGCGGGGCTCCGTGGCGTCGAGGTGCCGGTGCGCTACCGAAAGCGCGTCGGCCGCTCGAAGATCTCGGGCACGTGGAAGGGCTCGGTCCAGGCGGGCTCGAAGATCCTCGGCACCATCGCCGCGGACGTGCTCCGGCAGGGGCGCGTGCCTTGACCCGTTCGGCTGGAGCGCGATACCATCCGCGCATCTTGCGACCCATCCGAACGGCCCGAGCCTTCCAGTCCGCGCTCCTCGCGCTCCTCGCGTGGAGCGCGTCCGGCTATACGCCGCCCCCGCTCCTCCGGTCCGACATCAATCTGCAGCCGTCCTCGAGCTGCCGCCCGTGCCACACCGACATCACGGACCAATGGAATCGCTCGGCCCATTCGAAAGCGGATCGGACCAAGAACCCGCTGTTCGGCCGCATGTACTTCTACTCGCTGAAACAGACCCGGGGAGGCACGATGCTGGCGTGCGGCCCCTGCCACGAGACCGCTTCGTTCGTGAACCAGGACTTCGAGTTCGTGCGGGAGGTGTCGCAGGAGGGGGTGGCCTGCGTCTATTGCCACACGATCTCGGGGCCGGGGGACCCCAAGGGGATTCCCTCGTACACACTGACCCTCTCGACCTATCACGGGACGATCCGGATGCCCACGCAGACGTCGGCGCATCCGTCGGCCTACTCCCCCTTTTACCGGCAGCCCGAGTACTGCGGGACCTGCCACACGTACTCGAACCAGCATGGCGTGAAGATCTCGGAGACGTACGCCGAATGGAAGCGCTCGCGTTACGCCAAGCTGGGCACGACCTGCCAATCCTGCCACATGCCCGGCGGACCGGGGCACAACTCCAGCCAGGGCCCGGTACGGCCGCGCGTGGCCGACCACTCGTTCGATGAAGACCAGCTCGCGGCGGCGCGCCCCAACGCTGCCACCCTCTCCTTGACCGGGGGCCGGAAGGCGGGGGTCGACTCCATCCGCGTCATGGCGATCGTGACCAACACGGGATGGGGACACGCCCTTCCCACCGGAAACGATCAGAATCTGGCGCTCATCCGGATCCGGGTGCTCGACTCGAACGGGAAGATCGTCTGGGAAAACGATCCCTTCAGTGAGTGGAACGTCTCCGTGTTCGGGCTCATCCTCGCCGACGAGTTGGGCAACTGGCCCGCGGATACGTGGAACGCGGTGAAGACCCTGAGCGACCGGCGGATCCAGGCGGGGGCAAGCGCGCGGGTGCGCTACGACATTCCCGTCACGGAGGCGAAAGGCGCGCTCCGGGTCCAGGCGCAGCTTCTCTACCGGCGCGCGAAGCCCATGACGATCACCGCCTACGGCCTCGACGAGCATGCCGTGGGCGCGGAGCGGACGCTGGCCGAGGCCACGCTCCGGGTTCCTTGATCCATGTTCGCTGAGGACCTCCTCCGGGACCTTCGGCGCGCCGGCTTCACGCCGGCGGCGATCCTCGGCTACGTCCGCGCGATCTCTTCCCGTGCCGTTCATCGCGTCCCGCTGAACGCCGAAACGGTCCGTTCGGTGGCCGCCACCGCGCTCACCCTCTTCGCCCTCCAGTTCGCGGCCGCGCTCTACTTCTCCGCCACGTTCGGCCGCGACTTCGGCGTCTCCTATCTGATCGGCTCGAGCGCGCTGCTCCTCCTGTCGTGCTTCTGGGTCCTGGCCCACCTGGGCCTATTGGTGGGCCCGGGGAACGACAGGATCATGAAGCAGCTCCCGCTCCCCGTGGCGATCACCATGGTCCGCCTGGTGGCGCTTCCCGCCATCGTGCTCTTCGTGCGGCACTCGATGTGGTCGGTCGCTGTCTGGGCCTTCGTCGCCGTCGCGCTGACCGACGTCCTGGACGGGGTCCTTGCTCGCGCGCTCGCGATGGAGTCGCGCACGGGCAAGGTCCTCGACCCGATCGTGGACATCGCATTCAACGTGACGATCTTCGTGACGCTGGCGCAGGTGGGACAGATCCCATGGTGGGTGGCAGGGCTCGTCCTTGGCCGCTACACGCTCCTCGTGTTCGGCACGCTGTACCTCTACGTGTTCCGGGGGCCGGTGCGCATCGAGCCCACCGGCTTCGGCAAGCTGACCGGCGTGTTCACGACCTCGCTGGTCGGCCTGTTGCTCCTGGGGCTCGCGCTCTGGAGCGAAGCCACGCGCCAGCAGCTTCGCGGCGTCTTCGACGTGGCGCTGGGCGTCCTGGCCATGGCCACCATCATCCAGGTCGTTTTCATCGGCCTGGCGAACCGCAGATCGCTCATGCCGCCGCGCGTGAACGTCGTCATCGCGCCCCCCGCCGCGCCCGCGAAAGTGGTGGGGGAGATTCGCGGACCGCGGGCCTAGAACCGCGCCTTCCGCCGGCCACGGTTTGACCGGCGCTCAACTGCAAGTCGCCAGACTCATTGCGGAATGCATGGCCCGCGGCTCGTTCCGGCCGCGGCGCTTCTCCCTCGCAATCACCCCGCCCGCATCTCGTTAGTCCAGGCGCGATTCGGCGCGTCGCGCGCGGGGTCTCGCCGCGCTGCCGTGGCATATGTCTTGCGCTTCCTTCGAGGGGTCCAAGTCCCTGGGGCGAAACAGGCGACGCCACCTTGACCCTCGAGGTCGATGCTTCCCGGTCTCAAACAGCGCCTCTTCGGTCCGCTTCGCGGAGCCGTCCGCGCCCGTGGCTCGCGCGCGCGTGCCTCCGCGTTTGGCGTTTGCGGCGCGGTCGCGGCGGCGTGGCTGGTGGGATGGGCAGCGCCCGCGCTCGCCGTCTCGGGGAGCGGCACGGCGACCCCGTCTCCCGCCGGTCTTGTCGTCGTCGCGGGGACGTACACCTCGTTCACGATCAACTACGCCGCGACCGAGAACTTCGCCAGACCCGAGGGTGGAGTGGTCGAGGTCTGGATCCCGTCGGGTTGGACGCCCCCGCAGACCACGGACCCGACGGCCCATGGGTACGTGACCTTTTCCAATGGCGCCTTCATCGACTCCGTGATCACGGTCGGACAGAGAATTCGCCTTCGAATCGGAAAAGGCGGGAATCACTTCAACTCCGCGGATCAGGTCGGGATTCACTACGGCCTGGGGGGCCCTCCGCAGTCCGCGCGGGTCGACACTGCCGCGCCTCAGACCGCCATGTTTCTCGTCCTGAGCCAGCCCCAGGTGGGGGACGTCCTCACGCCGCTCACGGCGGGGTCGCCGACCGTATCCATCGTTCCGGAAGTCGTCGTCGCGACGAAGATCGTCGACGCCGCCATCCAGGACGTTGCCGCGATCGTCCGCACGACGGACCAGGACACGACCCAACTGTACCTCCGCGGCTATGACCAGTACGGGAACTCGGCCCGCTGGGTGAGCGGGGTATGGAGCTTGTCGGGCGGGATCGGCTCCCCCGCGCCGGCCTCCGGGATCGGAACGATTCTCTCGCTGACGACGGTGGGGACCGGGAAAGCCTACGCGGACAGCGGCGCGTGGCGGGACTCGACCGGAGTCATCACCGTGACGAACGGCGCGTACGCCTCGCTCGCGCCCACGTCGGCGGGGACGGGGACGGCCGGCTCGTCGTTTGGCGCCGCCGTCGAGTCGCGCGACGCCGACGGAAACCGGATGACGAGCGGCGCCGGATCGGGCGCTCCGGTCCGGTTCGTCGCCTTCACCGATTCGCTGGGATCCACCGCCGCGGACCCCTCGTTCACCAACCCGAACGCGACGCTCGCCGCCGGCGTATGGGGCGGCATGTTGACGCCCCAGCGCTCCGGGACGTTCTTCCTCGCGGCCCGGGACACACTCACGGGCCTTTCTTCCACGCCTCGCGCGCGGCTTGTCGTGGCTTCCGCGCCGCCGGATCACATCGTCGCCACCCCGGACACGCTCCGCCTGACCGCGGGAGTTCCCGACACCGTGACGGTGACCGCTCGGGACGTCTTCGATAACCCGTCCGCCTTCTCGGCCGACGAGGAGCTGACGCTGTGGACCGACCGGCCCCAGGGGAGGTTCGAGAGCCTGACCGGCACGCAGGTCTTCTCGCTCACGATCCCGGCAGGGTCGGATTCGGCTCGCGTCCGTTTCGTCGACACCCAGGCGACGACCGCGGAAGGACGGATCCGCGCGATCGACGCGAACGGAGTCGCGCCGTTCGTGGGCACCGCGGGGGCTCCGGTCTACACCGTTCCCGACGCCCCGGCCGGCGTGATCGCACTGACCGCGACGCCGGGGTCCCTTACGGCGGACGGGGTGGACTCCTCGCACGTGACGTCGCTCGCGGTCCACGACGCGTTCGCCAATGTGGTGGCCGCGGGTGAGCGCTTCACCGTCACCGGCTCGGGCGTCACGGTGATGACCGACGCGGACCCGGGCACGCCCGGGTTCCAGTGGACCGCCGCCGCCGACGGGACGCTCTCGGGCTGGGTCCGGGCGGGCACCGCAGCCGGCCCGGCGAGCATGAGCGTCGTCTCCGAGCGCGGGAGCGCCTCGGGCTCGGTCGGGATCACCCTGGGCTCCGGCGCTCCGTCGGGCGCGATCGCGCTCACCGCGTCACCCGACTCGGTCGCGGCGGACGGGGTCGCCACGCGGGCCGTCAGCGCCTCCGGGCTGCACGACGCGTTTTCGAACGCGGTCTTAAACGGAGAGGCGTACACCGTCGCCACCACGCTCGGGTCGATCACCACGGCCGACGCGGATGCGGGGACGCCGGGCGTGCAGGTGCTCGCCTCGGGCGGCGCGATCTCCTTCACTCTGCTCGGCGGCTCGGTGCTGGGCACCACGACCGTCTCGGCCACCTCCGTGCGCGGGAGCGCCGCCGGCTCGGTCAACGTGCGTCTGGTGCCGGGTGCCGTGAGCGCCGCCACCTCGTCGGTCGCCGCGACGTCGCCGGTCGCCGTTGGCGCTCCAGGGAGCGTCCTGACCATCACCCTTCGCGACGGGCAGGGCCACGCGCTCGCGGGCGTCCCCAGCGGCTCGATCGTCGTCGTCACGTCCGGACTCGCAACCACCCGGATCCCGCTCGCGCCCGCGACGGACGCCTCGGGGGCGATCGGCTATTCGGTCAAGACCACGTCGGTGGGATCGGCGGGCATCCTGGTGACGGCGGGCGGCGTCCCGCTAGCGGACTCTCCGACGATCCAGTTCGTCCACGGCGAGCTCGACACGCTGGTGGTGACCGGGCCCGCGGGCCCGCTCACCGCGGGGGTCCAAGACTCGCTTACGGTCACGGCCCGCGATCCGTTCGGGAACGCGATGCCCGACCTGACCGACCTGGTGCACGCGACGGCGCTGAGCGGGGCCGCGAGCGGGCTCCCGGCGACGGTCGCTCTCTCCGGCGGCTCGGCGGTGATCCGCTTCACGCCGACGGCGGCATCGCCGCTCACGATCCGGGTGGCCGACGACTCGTCCCACGCGACCCTCTTTGGACCGGTCGCGGTGCGCTCCGGCGCCCCGTACCGGCTCACGGCGGATCCCCCGGCGACCGATACCCTTCAGGCGGGCGGCTCGGTTCCGGTGCGCGCGCAGGTCGTGGACGCGTACGGCAACGCGGCGGGCGGCGCGGCTGTGGCGGCGTCCGTGGTGGCGGGCGGCGGCGGTGTGGCTCCCGGCGCCGGCGTCACCGACGCGTCCGGCGCGGCGGACTTCGTCCTCCAGGCGGGTTCGACGCCGGGCATCGTGACGCTCAGGCTCGTGGCCACGGGGAGCGCGGCGCCCGACCCGGCGCGGTCCGACTCGGTGTCGGTGGTGGTGATCCCCTCGACCGTGGCTTCGGTGCAGATCGCCGCAAGCGACACGCTCCGCGCCGGGGATTTCCTCAGTTTCACCCTGACGCTGCGCGACGCGTTCGGGAACGTGACCACGGGCGCCACGCCGACTGTGACGCTGGACACGTCCACGTCTCTCCCCGACTCGATCTCGTGGGCCCTGGGCGCGGGCGCCTCGGGCTCGCTGGTGGACAACAATCCGACGGACGACGTCGCCACCTACACCTTCGCCGTTGCCGACTCGGGCCGAGCGGCGCTTCGCGTGCGGGCAACCCGCGCGGAGACGATCCGCCTGACTGTCTCCGGAGCCGGATCGCCGGTCCAGTCGGGGAACGTTGCCGTGATCCACGCCACGGCGACGATTCTCGCGGTGGATCCCCTCGCGGCCGACACGCTCCAGTCCGGAGGCTCGGTCCCCGTCCGAGCCCGTGTGGCGGACGCGTACGGGAACGTGGCGGCCGGCGATACGGTGGTGGCTTCCGTGGTGCTGGGCGGCGGCGGCGTGGTTCCGGCCGCGGATGTGACCGACGCGTCCGGAGCGGCGGACTTCGTGCTCCAGGCGGGCGTGACCCCGGGCGCCGTCACGCTCCGGCTCGTGGCCACGGGGAGCACGGCGCCCGACCCGGTGCGGTCCGACTCGGTGTCGGTGGTCGTGGTCTCGTCCGTGGTGGCATCGGTCCAGATCGCGGCGGGGGACACGCTCGGCGCCGGGGATTTCCTCAGTTTCACCCTCACCCTGCGCGATCCGCTGGGGAACGTGGCGGTGAACGCCACGCCGACCCTGACGCTGGACACGTCCACGTCGCTCCCCGACTCGATCTCGTGGGGCGTGGGCGCGGGCGCCTCGGGCGCGCTGGTGGACAACGGGCCGGCGGACGACGTCGCCACCTACACCTTCGCCGTTGCCGACTCGGGCCGAGCGGCGCTTCGCGTGCGGGCAACCCGCGCGGAGACGATCCGCCTGACGGTCTCCGGAGCCGGATCGCCGGTCCAGTCGGGGAACATCGTGGTGATCCCGGCCGCGGCGGCGACGCTCGCGATCCTTAGCGGGCAGGGGCAGACGGCCGTCGTGAACCAGGAGCTGGCGCTGCCCCTCCGCGTGTCGGCCCGGGACGCGTTCCAGAATCTCGTGCCGGGCGCGACGGTTACCTTCCGCGTGGTCGCGGGAGGCGGGTTCGTGGACGCGATCCGCGGCGGCGCCGCCGACTCCACGGGCGTGACGAACGGGTCGGGCGTGGCGGCGTGCGATGTCGCACGGGTGGGCACGGTCGCCGGTGCCTCGAACAATCGGTACCGCGCCGCGCTCCCGGCGCCGGGCGACAGCGCGTTCTTCGACGCGAGCGCTACGCCGGACGCGGCCACGACGATCGCGCTCTCGCCGGGGTCCTTGAGCCTGGCCGCGGGCGGCGCCGCGACCGTCACCGCCACCGCTCGCGACGCCCATGGCAACGCCGCGCCCGGGACCTCGATCACGTTCTACCTCGGCTCTCCGCCGGCGGGATCGCTCGCCTCCCTGGGGCCGACCAGCGGGTCGGGGACGACGCAGGTGGGGTTGACGGACCCGGCGGGGCAGATCTACGTGTCCTACCAGGCGCCGGCGAGCGCGCCCGCCTCCGACGTGATCTATGCCCGCGGGACGACCATCGCGCCGATCAGCATCAACGCGACGATCGCCCCGGCTGGGGCCGCCTCGCTGGTCGTGCTCCCCGACGCCTCCACCTGGACCGCGGGCGTCCCCGCACGCGTCGTCGTGCGCGCGCTCGACGCCGGCGGGAACGTCGCGACGGGCGACACCGCGACCATCGTCATGGGAGCCACGGATCCGGTCACGTTCAGCCCCGCGTTCGGCGCGCTGAGCGGGGGCGAGTTCGTGACGTTCGCGACCGACACGCTGGCCGACACCCTGCGCGTGACCGCGGCGACTGCGTCCGGGACCGAGTCGGCGGCTTCGGGAGTGATCACGGTATCGCCGAGCGCTCCCGCCGGCGGCATCCTCATCGTGGCCGGGCGCACGCAGCTCACGGCGGACGGAAAGAGCGCGACCGGCGTCACGTTCGGGCCGGTGCGCGACGCATACGGCAATCTCGCGCCCTTGGGCACGCTGCTCACCGTCTCGGCGGATTCCCTCCTCGCCTCCGACGCGTCGGCGGCGCCGGGGCTCCAGATCGCGACCGGCGCGGACAACCTGGCGCGCGCGATTCTGGTCGCGCCTCTGGCCGCCGGACTTGACACAGTCCGGGCGGCCACGGTCCCGGCCTCGGCCACTGGACAGCTCGCGATCCAATACCTCGCTCCGCCGGCCCTGGCGCGCGCCGGCCCCGTCTCCCCGTCGGTCGTCGCCCCGGGCCAGTCCATCGCGTTCGCGGTAGACGTCACCAACACCGCCCCTTCCGGCGCGGTCACGATCGGCACGTCGTCGGTCTTCGCATTCGGCGCGGGCCCCGCCGCCTTCGCGGCTTCGCCGGGCGCGGCCATCGTCGTTCCGGCGGGCGCGACCCGAACCCTGACCCTCGCCGCCGCGACGATCTCCGCGTCGCTGACGCCTGGAACGTATGCGCCGTCGCTCCGGCTGATCGGGACGGACGCCACCGGGGACGCCTTCGACTTCTTCCTCTCGCTGGCCGGGGAGCAGGTGCACCTGGCCGGGATCCGGGTAGTGGCGGTGAGCGCGGCTCCCAATCCGGTGCCGCTGGGGTATCAGAGCCTGGTACTCACGTTCCGCGTGGATAATTTGGCGGGGGCGGCCGCCGTGATCGACGCGGTCGCGCTCGCGCCCGCCACGCTCACCGTGAACGGGACGGCCCCCGCCCTGCCGGCGGCTCTCCCCGCGCTGGGGAGCACGACGACCACGCTGGCCGTGTCGGTCCCGGCTTCGGGTATTTCCGCCGGCAGCGTGGTGTCGGCCGATCTCGCCGTGTCGGCGTCGTACGGCTCGGTCACCGTGAACGCCGCGACCCTGACGCCGCTCGACTTCCAGGTCGTCTCCGGGGCCGCCCTCGCCGCCCAGGCGGCCGGCACCTCGCCGGCGCGCTACCTGCGCGGCCGCACGTTCGGTCCGACCGCGCGCGTGGCCAATACCGGGAGCGCCGCGGTGACGCTGACCGCCGGGTCCACCAAACTCGTGCTCGTGCGGGCGGCGACCCGGCTGGAGACGGGGCTTGCCGCGAACGCCGCGGTCACGGGCGGAGGCGCCGCGGACCTCGCCTTCGATTCCCTGGCGGTGCCGGCCCCCGCGCCCTTGGGCCGCTACGCCGCGAGTCTCGTCCTCGCCGGCACCGAGGCCGGCCAGGCGTTCGCGGACACGATCCCGCTCGCGCCGGACAGCGTGGACGTGCTGGATCCCGCGATCCTCGCGGTGCAGGGCGGCGTGGCGCCCGACACGGTGAGCGCGGGACAGACGCGATCGCTCCAGCTGATCGTGGCCAACACGGGGGACGTGCCCTTCGCATTCGACACCACCACGCGGCTGGTCCTGGGCCCGCCCGTCTCGACCGCGCTCGATGCGGTGGCCGCGGGCTCCATCCCGGCGCACGGGTCTGCGGCGATCCCCTTCGCCGCGGCGCCGCTCGGCTCGCCGCTCACGCCCGGCACCGCGGCCGCGACGCTCGAAGTCCGCGGAAGCGAGGACGGCCGCGCCCGCGCCCAGGCCCTGGGGGCGGGCACGCTGGCCGCCATGCCGCCGGCCGCGCTCGCCTACGTCGCGGCCTCGACCCTCCCCGACACGGTGCGCGCCGGACAGGCGGTCACCGTCACCTGCTCCATCCGGAACAGCGGCGGCTCTCCGTTCACCGTGGACCCCAGCGCGATGCTGCTCCGGATCACCGACGGCGTCGAGACGGCGTCCGCTCTGGGAAGCGGCGCGCCGTTGATCCTGGGACCGAGCGCCTCCGCCACGCTCACGTTCCCGGCCGTCGCGTTCCCGGCCGCGCTGGCCAGCCAGCCCTATCCCGTGCAGCTCACGGTGCATGGGAGCGAATGGGGCCAGGCCGAGAGCACTGTCGTGACCTCGCCGCAGGGCGAGATCAGCGTGGTCGAGCCGGTTCCCGCCGCGCAGGTGCGCGCCCTTGGAACGGGCACGCCCGTGCAGGTCGCCGCCGACGGAACGCCGATCGCGCTCTGGACCCTAGAGCTCCAGCCGCTCCTGCCTCCGGGCGGCTCGGCCTCGGCGCACCTCAACTCGGCCACCCTGACCGTGCTTCTCGACGGCGCCGCATCCGGGAACCCGTCGAGTGCCTTGACGAGCATCGCGCTTCGGAACGCCCAGGGCGCTCTCCTGGCCCAGGCCGCGCCCGGAGCGGCGAGCACCGCCCTCCTCACGCTCTCCACGCCGCTCGCGCTGACCGGCCCCGCGGAGAGCCTCTACGTGGAGGTCGTGCTGCGCTCCGGCACGCCGGTCCACTCGATCGCTCTGCGCGTGGCGGCCGGGACCGACCTCGCCGTCACCGACGATCTCACGGGCGGCCTGGTGCTGATCACGGCCGCCGGCGGGCTCCCGTTCCAGCCCCTGACGTCCGCCGCCATCACGATCTTCGCCAAAGCCCACGGCTACCCCAATCCGTTCCACGTGGGACGCGAGGACGTGCACCTGTCCTACCGGCTCGCCACGGACGCTTCGGTGCGCGTGGCGATCTACACGCTCCTCGGCGATCTGGTGCGCGAGATCTCGCTCCCGGCCGGCGCGCCGGGCGGAGCGCAGGGCCTGAACGAGGTGCCGTGGGACGGGAAGAACGGCAGGGGCGAGGTGGTGCGTCCGGGCGTCTACATCGCCCAGATCGACGGGGGCGGCGTGAGCGAGCGGATCAAGGTGGGGGTGCTCCGATGAGGGCGCGCGGGCGCTCCAGGCGACGGCCGCTCCACGGCGAGGGGAAGCACGTCTTCCGCGTCATCGCGATGATCCTCTCCCTCGCGGCGATGATCCTGGTCGCCTTGAGGGCGCGGCCCGCCGCGAGCCAGACCGCGGGCACGGCATACCTCCTCTCCTCTCCGGCCCTGTGGCCGACGACGGGAGCCGTGAGCGCGACGACCGCGCTCGGCATGGACCCGTACGCGGTCTTCCTGAACCCGGCTGGACTCGCGATGCAGGACGAGCGCTCGCTCCTGGTGCAGCACGGCCTTCTCCAGTTCGAGACCAGCTGGGACTTCGCCGCGGTGGGCGTGCCCATCCCGGGGCTGGGCGCGTTCGGTCTGGGCGTCGCGCGCATCGGCACGTCGGGAATCGAGGCCTTCGACGCGCAGAACCAACCCCTGGGCACGTACGGCTACACCGAGACCGCGCTCGCGGTCAGCATCGCGCGCCGCGCCATCGGGCCAGCCTACGTCGGCGCCACGGTCAAGGTGCTCAGCCAGTCCCTGGGCGATGTCTCCGCCGCCGCGCCCGCGCTGGATCTGGGCCTGGTCTATCGGCCCTCGCGGCTCCGTGGGGGCCAGATCGGGATCACGGCCGAAAACGTGCTCGCGGGGGCCCTGGACCTGGGCGGTGCCACGCCGACGATCGGGCGCTCGCTCCGCCTGGGAGTGGCCAGCCCCGAGCGGCGGGTGGGGCGCGCGGGCCTGGTGCGCGCGGCGCTCGACGTGGCGCGCCACGGTGCCGAAGGAACCAAGATGCGCGCGGCTGTCGAGTACACGCGGGCGGGGCTGGGGTCGCTAAGGGCGGGCTTCGACCACGGCCGTCCGCTGTTCGGCGTGGGCTTCCAGTATCGCCGCTACGGCATCGACCTCTCCATGATCCAGGGCGCGACGGCGATGACGAAGCAGCTTGGCGTGCGCGTCGCCTGGGGCGAGCCGCTCTCCCAGTTCGACGCTCGGAGAAGCCAGGAGTACGCCAAAGCCGCCGAGGATTCGCTTCGGGCGCGGAGCGCGGCGCGGGTGGCTCTGGACCGGGCGCGGGCCGAGGCCGCGGAGAGCGCGGGCGATTACGAGACCGCGCTCGTGCTGTGGGAAGTGCTCCTCCGCGACCTGCCGGGAGACAAGTCGCTCACGGCGCGCTCCGACCGGGCGCGGGCCGCGATCGCCGGCCGGGCGAAGCAGGATCTCGTCTCCGAAAGCGCGCGCCGCCTCACCGGCACGCTCGAGGAATTGGCGCGCTCGGCTCTGGCGCGCGGGGACGTGGAGGAGGCGGCCGGGCTGATGCGCGCCATTGCGGACGCGGGGCCGCGCCCCGCCGGCGGCGCCGACAGCCTCGAGTCCCTGGACCGGCGGATCGCGGCGGCCCGCGAGTCAGCGGCGGACCAGGCCGTGCTGCGCGCCGAGTCGCTCCGGCGCGACGGACAGCTCCTCGCGGCGGCCGGGGAAGCAGCGTTGGCGCTGCGTCTCCGCCCGAACGATCCGCGCGCGACCGCGCTCTGGGCTGAGTTGGAGAATCTCTTCGGGAAGAGCGCGGCCGAGGCCTCGGTGTTGAGCCGGCGCCTGGAGGCGCTCACCGCGGTCCACGAGGCCTCGCTCGCCTTCAACGAAGGGCGCTACACCGACGCGTCGGATGCGGTGAAGCGCGCGCTGGCGGCGGACCCGACCAGCCGGGAGGCGCGGGAGTGGCGCGACCGCGTCCAGCGGCGGCTCTCGACGCCCAAGCCCGAGCTGGATGCGCGGATCAAGCAGCTCTACATCAAGGGGATGGAAGCGTTCAGCGCCGGCGACTACCAGGAGGCGCTCCGGAGCTGGGAGCAGATCCTGATCCTCGACCCGCTGAACGAAAGCGCGCGGCGGAACGTGCTCGAGGCGCGCGAGCGGATGAAGGCCGAAGCGCGGCGGTGACGACCGTCCGCGCCGCATCCACGGAGGGAGTGCGTTGGATCTGAAAATCCAACCGACACGGCGGTTCAGCCTGAAGGTGCCCGCCGAAGAGCGGCATCTCGCCGAGATCCGGGACTTTGTCTCGGAAGCTGGGGAGAAGCTGCTCATTCCGAACCGGATCCTCGCCAACACCAAGCTGGCGGTGGACGAGGCGTGCACCAACATCATCAAGCACGGCTACCGGGACTCGTCCGGCTCGATCGAGGTCGTGATCACCGGGAACGGGCGCGAGTTCTCCATCTCGATCAAGGACCAGGGCCGCCCGTTCGATCTCAGGAACGTCCAGAGCCCCGACCTCAAGATGTACGTCGAGAACCGGAAGCGCGGCGGGCTGGGCGTGTTCCTGATGAACCAGCTCATGGACGAGGTTCGCTACCGCCACGGGCACGACGGAAACGTGCTCCTGATGGCGAAGAAGCTGGACCGCCGGCGCGTGCGGAAGCGGAAGACGGGCGACAAGCCGCGACGATCCCTCCGGTTCCAGTACACGCTCCAGACATTTGGCGCCCTGGCCCTTCTCATCACCATCGCCTTCACGCTGGTCCACGTGCGGCAGACGCGCACCCTGGAGGAAGAGATGGTGGGGCAGGCCCGGAGCGGTGCCCGGAGCCTCTCCGCCCCCGCGCTGGGGATCCTGACCCGGCCCGAGCCCATGTCGATCGAGCAGACCCTCCTGAATCAATCGATCCGCGCGACGCTCAAGGCGCACCCCGAGTTCCGATCGGTCCGCGTGCTGGACGCGGCCGGACGCGTCTGGGGATCGAACCAGTTCCAGGAGCTGTTCACCCGGCGGGGCGTGCCGAAGGCGGGCGTGATCCGGGACGGCGACGCGCGAACCCTCTACGAGCCGGTGCTGCGGGCCGAGGGGCGGGATCATCCGGGGCTCATGACGCCCGTGGGGTGGGTCGAGGTGGCGCTCAAGGAGTCGGCGATCACGGAGCGCGTGCAGCGCGCCCGGGTCGAGCTGGCGACCATCGCGCTCTTCACGCTGGTGGTGGGGTGCGTGGTGACGGCGCTCCTCATCGGCATTTTCGTGAAGCCGATCCAGGCGCTGTCGGACACGGTCCGCGCCATCGGCGAGGGGCAGATGCTCACCGACATCGGCTCCAGCGGGAACGAGGAGATCGACGACATCGCGCGCGCCTTCAACGAGGTCACCGCCAAGTTCCGCGCGTCGCAGGGAAACGTCATGGAGCAGGAGCGGATCCAGCGGGAAATGCAGGTGGCCCAGGAGATCCAGCAGACCCTTCTCCCGCGCGCGGTCCCGGAGCTGGACGGGTTCGAGCTGGGCTACCTCTACCGCGCCGCGAAGGAGGTGGGCGGCGACTATTTCGACTTCATCACGGTGGACGACCGCACGATCGGCGTCGTGGTGGCGGATGTCTCCGGCAAGGGAGTCCCCGGCTCCCTGGTCATGACGATGATCCGGACGGCGCTGCGCATGGAGGCGCGCGGGAACCGGTCCGCGTCCGACGTCATGTCCAAGATGAACTCGTTCGTCACCGACGACATGCGGAAGGGGATGTTCGTGACCATGTTCTACGTGGTGCTCGACTCCGTGAACCGCGCGGTCTCCTACGCGAGCGCGGGCCACAACCCCATGATCCTCTACCGCGGGGGGCAGGACGCCACCTACTTCCTGAAGCCCAAGGGGATTCCAGTGGGGATCAACGTGCCCGACCAGGACCTGTTCCGCAAGACGATCAGCGTCGAGAAGCTGACCCTGCGCCAGGACGACATGCTGGTCATCTACACCGACGGGATCACGGAGGCGATGAATCCCGCCCGCGAGCAGTTCGGCGAGGCGCGGCTGCTCGCCGCCATCAAGCGGTTTGGCCACCTGACGGCGCAGCAATTCTCGGACGCGCTGAACGAGGAGATTCACGAGTTCACCGCGGGCGCCCTGCAGAACGACGACATCACGCTGGTCGCGATCAAGGAGAAGACCGTCGTCGAGGAGCGGATCGAGGACGCGCGGCGCGAGCTGTTCCGGCTGATCGAGACGGAGGGCATGGCCGTGGCCGAAGCCTGCGAGATGCTGCACGTGGCCCCCTCGACGTATTACCGCTACAAGCGCCGCGTGGAGACGATGGGGCAGGTGGAGGGGATGAAGACTTCGCGAAAGGGCGCCGGGTTCGCGCGGGCCAGCCTCGAGGAGGAGCACGCGATCCTCGCCATCATCCGGACCGAGCCGCTCCTGGGAGCGAAGCGGCTCCTGGACCTGCTCCGGGCCTCCCAGCACTGCCGTGAGGAGCTGAACGAACGGAGCGTCTACGAAGTGCTGCGGCGCCATGGCCTTAACACTCGGGAAAAAAGGCTGGAGTACGCCCGGAACGGTTCCGATAACCGGATGGCAAGGCTCGCGAAAGCCCTGGCCGGCCCCGAACCCGACGCCGGGCCCGAATCCGAGCCCGTGTCCGAGCCCACCGAACCCGTTGAACCGCAAGGAGACGGAGCATGAAGGGAATCGACGTCTATGTGGAGGAGGCCGTCCCGAACCGTGGAGTCTCCGTGCTTCGCGTCTCCGGCTACGTGGACACGACGACCAGCCCGGAGCTGGAGCGCCGCATGCAGGCGCTGCTTCGCGACAAGCGGTACCACATCGTCGTCGACTTGACCCGCGTCGAGTACATTTCGAGCGCCGGATGGGGCATCTTCATCAGCGAGATCCGCGAGATCCGGGAGCACGGCGGCGACCTGAAACTGGCCGGCATGGTCCCCGACGTGCGCGAAGTCTTCGATCTCCTCGAGTTCGAGAACATCCTCCAGGCGTTCCCCGACCCTGACCTGGCCGTCTCCTCGTTCGGCCCGATCGTCCCCGCCAACGAGCCCGCGGGGGCCGCGGCGGCCCGCCAGGCGGCGGCGCCGGGCGCGCCGAGCGTGAACGGGCCCGAGCGCACCGAGACGATCGTGTCCGACGACGACTTTGTCCGGGAGATCGCGCGGAAGCACCCCGACTACGGCCTCATGCGGATCCAGAAGGAGCTCCGGAAGCCCGAATTCGGCTCGCGCGAGCTGAACCCGGTCCAGCTCTACGTCCTCCTCCGTCGCTTGGGGCTGGACACGCGCGAAGGGCGCCAGGCGTTCGCGAAGACCGGACACGTCACGCCGACGACCGGAAGCTGACGATTTCCGCTTGACCCCCTGCGGGGGGCTTCCGTAACGTTTGCCGCACGCCTCCCGGATGGCTCCGCCTCCATCCCCCGTTCCTGATTCCCCGATTGGTCTCGTTCCCGGACCTCATCGTGTCCGTACGGGGTACCCCTAGCGGATGAAATCCGATCTGTCGTTGACGCCCACCCCGGCCGCGCTCCTCCTGATCGCGGCCGCCATCGGGGTGGCCGTGTGGGCCTACACCACCCGATATCCCATCCTCTCGTCGCGCCGCCGCGGCGTTCTCCTCGGCGCGCGCTTTCTCGCGCTCCTGGCGCTGCTCGTCGCGTCGCTTGCGCCGGTGCTGCGCTTTCCCACCGCCTCGCGCGAGCGGAACCGCCTCCTCGTGCTTGTGGACCACTCCGGGAGCATGGAGGTGCGCGACGCTCCCGGCGGGCAAAGCCGCGCCGCCGCAGCCGACAGCGCCGCGGCCTCCCTGGCCCGCGAGCTGGGGAGCCGCTACGACGTGCGCATCGCGCCCTTCGACGCGGCGCTGGGCCCATTCACGCGAGGCCCGGCGTCGCTCCTGGCGGCCGACGCGGCGGGCGGGGCCCGGGCGAGCCGGCGCGTGGGCGAGACCGCGCTCGGAGACGCCCTGCGCCAGAGCGCCGCGCGCGTCGATCCCGATTCGGTTGCGGCGCTCGTCGTGATCAGCGACGGCGCGGTGAACCGGGGGGAGGATCCCGAGCGCGCCCAGGACCCGTCGCTGCCCGCCTTAGCCCTGGTGGCGGGATCCGCGGCCGACCCGCCCACCGTCGGCATCGCCGGCGTCGAATCACCGGACGAAGCGGTGCTGGGCCGCCCCGCCGCCGTACACGTGACCGTGCGCCAGGGAACGCGGGCCGCGGCGAAGGGGACCGTCCGGCTGGCCGAAGGGGGGCGCGAGCTGGCGACCGTGCCCTACGCCTTGTCGGGCGCCGGATCGTCCACCCGCGTGAGTCTGCCGTTCGCCCCTCTCTCCGCCGGCAAGCACTTCCTCTCCGTGACGCTCGACCCCGTCCCCGGCGACCCGATGAGCCAGAACAAGTCGCGGCTGATCGCGGTGGAGGTGCGGCCCGCGAAGCGGCTGGTGCCGGTGCTCTCGGCCGCGTGGGACTGGGATCTCCGCTCGCTGACGCGCGGGATCCAGTCGGACACCGCGTGGTCCGCGGTCCGGCTCGCGCCCGCGGGACCGGGGAGCGCGGCGGTGCCCGGCGGGGCGGCGGCCCCGCTCGACTCCTACCTCCAGAACGCCGAGGCGGTCGTGGCGCGCTACGACGTCCGCACGATGACCCCCGAGCGCGCCCAGGCGCTGCTCCGCTATCTGGAGCGCGGCGGCGGCGTCCTCTTGTGGCTGGATCCCGAAGGGCGCGCTCCGGCCGAGACGCCCCTGTCGCGCGCTCTCGGGTTGACGTGGCGATTCTGGAACGGCGATCCCGGCATGGTCGCGACGGCGGACTTGACGCCCGAGGGGCGCGTGCACGAGGTGACGCTCCTGGGCGGAGACGCGGCGAGCGCCGCGTCCACGTGGCGCGCCCTTCCGCCGGTCAAGCCCCCCGTCTTCCTGGGCGCCCGCGGCGGCGCGCTCGTGCCGGTCCTGTCCGCGCGCATCGAGGAGGCGCAGGTGCCGCTTCTCTTCGCCGGGCACGTCGGCGCCGGCCGGGTGGCGGTGCTGAACGCGGCGGGTACCTACCGGTGGGGGCTGACGGCCTCGGGGTTGGGAAACGGCGCGGGCGTCGAGGCTTCCTTCTTCGGAGGGCTCACCCAGTGGCTCGCCTCGGCGGGCGAGGACCGGCCGGTCCGCATCACCGCGCCGGACATCACCGCGGAGGGGCGCTCGATCGCGGTCCGCATGACCACCACGGCGCCGTTGGGCGGTGACGCGCGCGCCACGGTGCGCGCCAGGCGCATCGGAGCCGCGGGCGCGGCCGCCGTGGCGGGCGCCGGGGACGGGGGCAGAGCCGAGGCTAGAACCGCGCTCTCCCCGGCGGAGCCCGGCGTCTACACGGGCTCCATCGCCGCGCCCCCGGGCGTCTATCAGCTCGTCGGCCGCGTGGAGCGCGGCGGTCGCGTGGTGGGCGTCGACAGCATGCGCGTCGCGGTGGGAGCGCAGGGGATCGAGTTCGAAACGCTGGCGGCCGAACCCGATGTCCTCCAGCGCCTGGCCGACCGCTCCGGAGGCGCGTCGGCGCCGCTCGAGCGGCCCGAGCCCGTGCTGCGGCGGCTTCGCTCTCCGGACCTGGTGCGTTCGCGCCTCGCCCAGGTGGACCTGTTCCACAACCCGCTTCTCTTCGCGATTCTGGTGCTCGCCCTGGCGGTCGAATGGACGCTTCGGCGGCGGTTCAATCTCATGTAGGGCGTCTCCGTTCTTGTGTGCGACAGCACACGCCCGGCGTTCCCGACGCCGGCCCCCGACGCACCCATCTCCCCCCGCCTCCGGAACCCGGAGGAAACGTGAACCGATCATCGCTACGGCTACTCGCCGCGGCCGCCTGGCTGGCCGCCGCGGGGATGCTCCTCGTTCTTCGCGTCCCGCCCGTTCGCGCTGACGTGGTCTTGAACGAGGTCCTCTACGACCCCGCTGGCATCGACGAGGGCGCGGAGTTCGTCGAGCTTTGGAATCCGGATCCCATCCCGCGCGATCTCGCCGGGGTCGCCATCGAGATCGCCGATGGAGCGAAGCCCGACGTGTGGATCCCGATCTTCCGGGGCGCGCCGGGAGACACGATCGCCGCCGGAGGCGCGACACTCGTCGCCGGCGGGGCGCTCTCGGCTTCGATGCAGAACGGGCCCGACGCCGTCCGGCTGACGCGCGACGGGGTCGTCCTCGATTGCGTGGGCTATGGCGAGCTAGGCGTGCCGGCGCTCTACGAGGGGGCCCCGGCGCCCGACGTCGCCTCGGGGCACAGCCTGGCCAGGCGCGCGGATGGCGTCGACACCGATCGGAACGCCGACGATTGGGAGGAGGAAGCAGCGCCCACGCCCGGCCGCGCGAATCATCCGGCGGTGCGGCTGGCGCTCGTCCCGGGAGGCGCGAGGCTGGACCCGGTGGTGTCCTGGCCGGGCGAGACCGTCTCCCTCCGCGCCCTCGTTCGAAACCGCGGGCGATTCCCCGTCGAGGCGTCGCGCTGGCAGCTGGTCGTGGAGTGGAGCGACGCCCCGGGAGGCGCCTCGCACGCCGATGCCCCTCGCCCTGCGACGGTGGCGCCGGGAGTCGCCGTGGCTCCCGGCGAGAGCGCGTGGGTCGAGACGTCGTTTCCCGCCGCGGGCGAGGGGCCGTTCCGCGCGGTCCTCCGCACGGCCCCGGCCGAGGGCGCCCCCGCCGCCGAGGGACTCGCCGATACGGCGTTCGTGGCCGCGCGCACGCGAGCGGCGCCGGTTGTCATCCAGGAGATCGCGTTTCGCGACGCGGGCGCGGGAGAGTGGATCGAGCTCTGGGCGCGGGAGCCGGTGCCCGACGTGGGGCAGCTTTCCATCGCCGACGCCTCGTCGAGCCCGCGAGCCGTCGCCCGCGGCGATACGGCACGGCCGCTCGAGGCGGGGTCCCTTCTGGTGGTCGCGCAAAATCCGGATGCGGTTCGCGACCGGTACGGCCTCGACTCGACCGCGGTCCTGGGCGTGGCGGGAGGCTGGCCGTCGCTGAACGACACCGACGGCGAGGCGGGCGTCGCCGACGTGGTGCGCGTGATCGCGGCTGACGGGTTTCCGAGCGACGTGGTTCCCTACGATGCGCGCGGCGCGACGCGGGGCGGCTCCCTCGAGCGGCTCTCACCCGACCTTCCCGGGCACCTCGCCGGATCGTGGGGAGAATGCGTGGACCCCGCCCGCGCGACTCCGGACCGCCCGAACTCCCTCCGCGCCCCGGACCGTGGGGGATCGGCGGCGCGCGGCGCACTTCTCGTCGCGAGCGCCCGCGTGTTGCGGGCCGCCGCGGGGGGCGCGCCGCTCCTGCTGCGCCTGACCGCCGACGCGAGGGGGCGCTCGCTGAACGTGAACGTGCTCGATCTGCTCGGGCGCCGCGTCCGCACGCTGCTCCTGGGTCAGCGCTTCGCCAGCGAGGGAGCGTTCGCCTGGGACGGCCGCGACGGAAACGGAGCCTGGGTGGCGCCCGGCCTCTACGTGATCACGGCCGAAGCCGCGCCGGAGGACGGTCGCGGGCCCAGACGCACTGCCATTCCCGTGGCGGTGGCGCCGGGAGGCGGCGTCCCATGAAGCGCTCCAGGAAACGCTCCAGGGGTGCGCGGGCAAGACGGTGCGGCGTGGCCCGGGTGGCGGTGCTGGCGTGTACCGCCGCAGTACTTATGGCGAGCCCGGGCCGCGCCGCCTTCGACCTGCGCCAGGCCACGCCCGAAGCGATCGGCGCCGTCTCGATGGACCTTCCCTTCGACGTCCTCGAAGGCCAGGCCCCTCCGGAGCGCCGCCTCACCGCCGCGGCGAGCCACGCGGCGCTCTACGAGGTAGCCGGTCTGGCGGCGGATCGCGCGGCGATCGGATGGCGCCTGGGAGGGTTTCTCCTCGGCGCCTCGTGGGCGCGTGTCGGAACTCCGGACCTCGACGAGTCCTCCCAGGTCTTCGAGTGGAGCGAGCGGGGCACACGCGCCATAGCGCTCCACGCGCGGGCCGAGCGCCTGACGCTGGGATTTGCCGGGGAGGAGACGGCATCGGGGTGGGCCGCGGGCGGCGGCATCACGGCTCGCGTTCGCGCCGGGCGGGTCCTGGCGGACGTCGTCCTGGACGCGGACCGCGCGGCTCGGAGCGCCCGGCTATCGTCCTTGGGAACGGGGCCGGCGGCCCTCTACTGCCTGAGGCTCCGCGCCGACGGGGTCACCGTCGCCGCGGCGGACCGGTGGGAGGCGGGCGGCCGGCGGAGCCCGCGTCTCACGCTGGAGATCCCGGTCGGCCCGGGGATCTCCCTGCGCGCGGGTCGCGGAGAGTCGCCTGGTCGCGTCGGCTTTGCGCTATCGGCGCGCTGGGGCCGCCTCGCGCTCTCCGCGGGGAGGCAGGACGACGCCGCCGGGGGAGTCGTCACGTCCGCGGGCGTGCGTCTCCTGGGAAATGAAGAGGGACGGCCCGCGTCGCCGCCAGGCCGTCCCCACGATCTCGAGAGCGCGCCGGAAGGCGCGCCCCTGTCAGCGAAGCAGGATGAGCTTCTTCGAGTCCGCGGCTCCCTCGGCGCGGAACCGGTAGAAATAGGCGCCGCTCGCGAGCGGGTGTCCGTGGTCGTCCGTCCCGTCCCAGCGGACGGTGTAATCGCCCGGCGGGTACGTCTTGTCGACCAGGGTGCGGATCCGCCGCCCGGTCACGCTGAAGATGTCGATTCGCACCGGCCCGCGCCCGGCCACCGTGAATCGGATCGCGGTCTCCGGGTTGAACGGGTTGGGAGCGTTCTGGAAGAGCTGCGTGCGCACCGGCGGAGCGTTGCCGGCGGGCTCCTCTTCGACCCCCGTCGCAGTGTAACAGGGGACTTCATTGAAGTAGGTCTGGGCGATCGCCTTGGCCAGCTGGATCCGCTCCCCACCCTCTTCGACGGAATTGAAACTGAAGCCCATGAACACCGAGCGGGCGCTGTCCGTGCCGAAGCTGGCGTACTTGGTGGCGTACCGGGTCGCGGCGGGCTGGTTGTTCGGATAACGCAGAAGCGTGCCCGACTTTCCGTTGGCCTGAGCGGTGGTGGAGCTGGCGAGCATGTCGAACTTGTTGATGATGGGGCAGTCTCCGTTCACGTGCATGAATCGCCCGGCCGCCGGTCCACCGGCAACGCCGCTGACCACCGGGTGCAGCGTGTCCTGGGGCGGCGTCTCCCAGGAGTCGCGCAGGTAGCGAACTCCGGCCGTGAAGGAGAGGAAGCTGTTGTAATCGACCCCTGTCGTGGCCAGCTCGAAGGCCACGTCATCCCCGGTGATCCAGAGGTTCCGGTCCTTCCCCGTCTGCTGGATCCAGGATTGGAGCACCGCCTGATCCTCTTTCGTGATCGTGAACGACGAGAGATCCCCAGAGTGCCAGATGATCGTCTTGTACTGCAGCAGCGCGTTCACGTCCGTCACCGGCCAATGGTACTGGGGGTCCAGCGGATCGGAGCCGCCGAGACAGTTCCCCACACCGCTGCTCGGCCCGTTGACGTCCCACGTGTCGAACTTGTGGCCCAGGGCTTTCAGAGCGTCCGCGATGCGCGGACTGGTCTCCCGGCCCGAGAAGTGATTCACGAACAGAATCGTGGCCAGGCTGTCGAAACAGCCGCCGGCGGGGTTGGTGGCGGTCTTGATCGGAAGGATCGACGCGGTCAGGTAATGCTGGGCCGTGATGGCGTCGGGAGGATAGACCGCGCTGTTGTTCAGACTGTCGGTCGCCGAGAAGTAGTACTCGAGCGTGGTCCCCGCGGGATAGCTGCCCGGCGGCACGTCCGCCTGGAAGTGCGTCGGGATGGCGGGTGCCACGCGCGCCAGGGGCGTGGAGGCGAATGCTCCGGGTCCCGTCCGGTAGTACATGAATCCCTGCTTGTACCCGAACGACGCGTTGACGTTCACGACGGTGCTGTCGCCGACCGGAGAGTTGAAATTGTCGTCCTTGAAAAAAGGAGTCGTCTGGAACGTGTCGTTGAAGAAATCGATATCCCGCACGATGAACGAGGGGGGCGCCGTTCCGATCACGCCGATCGCGATGTTGTCGAAGAAGGTATAGACGCCTCCGGCAGACGAAACGCCGCCGCAGAAGGTGGTGGCGTAATCCCGCAGTCCCAGCTGCACCTGGAGCGAGTCGTGATTTCCGGCGCCGGGCAAGGGAATGCGCTGGCGAATCCAGTCCTTGTTGCCGCCGTAGTACACGAAGAACGTGGGGTCCTGCCACAGGCCCCAGTTCGCGTCGCCGGCATTCTTGGTCCGGAAATTCAGGTGGTAATAGAAGCAGGCGAGCAACGGCAGGTTCCGGTACACGTCGAACTCGACGAAAGCGTTGGACGCGCGGTTGATCGCGATGGGCGGCGTACTGAGAAGATCGTCCATCCGGGGCACGGCGGACTGCACCACCGGATCCCAGTCCGACCAGACCGTGGAGGTATTCGAGGAGCAAATGTCCTCGGTGAAGACGTTGTTCGAGAGCCAGAAGAAATCGCCCACGCCCGGGAACGTGGAGACGTTCCAGGTCCCGGTGGTTCCATGGCCGTCGTCGAAGAATTTGACCTGCGTTCCCGCCTTCACGGTGATGTTGTCGATGATCCAGCCGTCCCCGTTGTACAGGCCGTCCGCGGACGAGTAGCCCACGTCAGAAGTGAACGTGAAGCGGAAGAGCAGCGGGTTGTACTTGAGCCGCGTCGAATCCGGAATCGCCAGCGTGACCGAGTCGCACAGGCTCTGATTATTGGGCACGGTGCCGGTATAGGACGTCAGGAGCTGCCAGTCCTCGGTGGGATCCCAAACCTCCACGAATCCATAGTCGTAATTCGGCTCCGCATTGAACCGGTGACGGAAGCTGAGCGTGACCGGCGTGTTGGCGGCGACCCCGCTGAGATCGACCGTGTTGGAAAGATATTGGGTCCAGTCGTTGTCATAGCCCGCGCGGTTCGAGTCATAGATCCACAGCGAATCCACGATTCCGCACCACCAGACCGCGCCCTGGCAGCTCAGGGCCGGGATGCTGTCCACGTGCCACGCCGTCGGCTTGAGCGACTGGTCGTAGTGGGTGAATCCCCCTTCGTTCGACGGGCTGGTCCGATTGTTCAAATTCTCGTTGTAGACGTAGAGGGTCTCGCCGATCGCGGGCGCGCGCTGGATCAGCGGCGCCTTGGAAACACTGGGAGCCGTCTCGCTCGGAGGCACAGCCGTCCGCAGCACGCCAGCCGGAGGCGGCTCGGCCCCGCCGCCGAGTGTGCGGGCGGCGTACGAGCGGGCCGGTGCGATCCCGACGCAGAGCAAAGCGGAGAGAACGACAATGCCACTAGGACGCAAACGCATGGGGGTCCTCCGGAACCGATCGGGCTGCTGTACGTGCGGGGGGATAGTAGGGATGCCGACAAAAGCAGGATGCGGGGTTGGCCATGTCGCTTTCGAGGTCCCTACAAGTCAGAGGTGTCGCGACAGCCGAAGCCGGCTTGATGCGTCATTTGCACGGCGATTGTCCCTGATTATATCACCTTCGGCTCGAAAACGCGATCCAATTCGCCGCTTTCGCTCTGCTATCATGCGGCGCGGATGCGCACTAGCCGTCGTGGCGAGCGCCTTGCCGAGCGTCCTTCCGGCCGAGGCCGCCCACGCGGAGCCGCCGCCGACCGCGGCCGCCCAGGAGCCCGCGGATTCGAGCGCTTGGATCCCGGTGCCGCCTGAAGAGTTGGAGGCAACCGACCGCCTCGAGGACCGCGATCCGGCGCCGGGCCTGGGGGCGCGGGTCGATTCGCACGGCGGCGCGATGGAGCTGCGACGCCTGTGGCTCCGGGTCTCGCCGTCGCCCGCGGACGCGGAGATCGCCTGGCTGGCGCGGCCGGCGGGCGGATCGTGGAGCACGGTGCGGCTCCAGCACTCCGGCCGCCCGGTGGTGCTCGCGGCCGGAGCCGTGGTGGTCCGGCGCCCGCCGGTGCTCTTGGGTGAGGCGCTGGGGCTGGTCCGACCGCTCCGCGCGGTTCTGATGCCGCGGCTCGAGGCTCCGGAGTTCGAGCCCCCGCGCGGACCGACGAGCCTGGTGATCCGCGGCGCCGCGGCCAGCGTCGAGGCGGCGTCGATCGCGGGATGGGGTGCGGTGGGGCGCGGAGATGCCGGTGAGGCCCTGGCCGCGGGCGGGCTCGCCGTGGGCCACGGCGGGGCGCGACTCGCGCTCGCGGGCGGACGCGGCGCCGGCGGCACCCGCGCGGCTTCGATCGCAGGGCGGATGGGGGGCGACGGTGGAGAAATCCGCGCCGAGGCGCTCCTCTCCCCGACTCGCGGGCCCGCGATCCTGGCCGGGGCGTCGCGACGGGCGCCGCCGTTCGAAGTCTCCGCCCGGTGGCGGAGGCGGTCGGGCGAAGCGCGGCCGGTCGCGGCGGAGCTGGCGGTGGAGGGCGTCTCCGGCGGCGTGCGGACGCGGTTCTCGTGGCGCCCCTGGTCGGCGCGGGCGACGGAGGACGATGGGCGCGCCGAGCTGGAGACGGCGCTTCGCCGCGCGGGAATGGGCTTGCTGCGGGTGCGCATCGGCGCGCGGGGCGGCGGCGCCGCGGAGCGCTACGTGATCGGCGACGCCGTGGTAGCGCGGGAGCGCGGCCGCTCGTTCACGGTCATCGCCTCGCGGCGCGAGTCGCGGCGGGCAGAGGGCCGCTCGGCCGGGAGCGCGCTGGGGGGCCGCCTCGATCTTTCCGCCCGCGGGCGCGCCGGAGCCTCGCTGCTCCTCCAGGCGAGCCGCGCCGGCGGCGGCGCCCCCGCGTGGGAGGCGGCGCTGGCGCCCTCGGGAGAGGACGCGCTGACCGCGCGCGGCCGCTCCGGCGTCGTGGTGGCGGGCCGGGCGTGGCTCAAGGTCGGGCCGCTTCGCCTGGAGGGCCTCCTCTCCGACGCGAAGACGTCCGCGGGAGACTCGCCGCCGCGGGGTACGCTTCGCCTGGAGTGGCGGGGCGGCGACTAGGGCCGGGGCGGGACAAGGGAACAAGGGGCAGCGTCGTTTCGGCAGTGCGACCATCGGGGGATGTCATGCGTTACGCGGACCGGATGAGCCAGCTGGGAACGGAGACCGCATTCGAGGTGCTCGCCAAGGCGCGCGCGCTCGAAGCGAAAGGGCGATCGGTCGTCCATCTGGAGATCGGAGAGCCCGACTTCGACACGCCGGCTCCCATTCGCGCCGCGGCGGTGCGGGCCCTGGAAGAGGGATTCACCCACTACGGCCCGTCGGCGGGCCTGCCCGAGGTGCGGGAGGCGATCGCGGCGTTCATCGCGCGCGACCGGCGCCTGGCGGTGACGGCGGACCAGGTGGTCGTGACCCCGGGCGGAAAGCCGGTGCTGACCTTCGCGATCCTCGCCTGCGTGAACCCCGGCGACGAGGTCATCGTCCCGAATCCCGGGTTCCCCATCTACGAGTCGGCGGTGCGCTTCGCCGGCGGCACCGCGGTGTCGCTTGCGCTCCGGGAAGAGCGCTCGTTCCGGTTCGGCGCCGCGGACCTGGAAGCGCTGCTGACCCCGCGCACCAAGATGGTGGTGCTCAATTCGCCGCACAATCCGACCGGCTCGGTGCTGACGCCGGGGGACCTGGACGAGATCGCGGCTCTCTTGAAAGACCGCGACATCTGGGTGCTATCCGACGAGATCTACTCGAAGATTCTCTACGACGGGGTGCACGAGTCCATCGCCACGCGCCCCGGCATGCAGGAGCGCACCGTCATCCTCGACGGCTTCTCCAAGACCTACGCGATGACGGGCTGGCGGCTGGGGTACGGCGTCATGAACCCGACCCTGGCGAAGCACGTCGCACGCCTCGCGACCAACGTCTACTCCTGCGCGACGTCGTTCGTGCAGCGCGCCGCTCCCACGGCGCTCTCCGGCCCCCAGGACGAGGTGAAGGCGATGGTGGCCGAGTTCCGCCGGCGCCGCGACGCCATCGTCTCGGGGCTGAACGAGATTCCCGGCGTGACGTGCGCCAAGCCCGCGGGCGCCTTCTACGTGTTCCCCAACGTGAAGGGCCTGGGGATGAATTCCTCCGAAGCCGAGCACGCGCTTCTGGAAGAGGGAGGCGTGGCGGCTCTCTCGGGCGCGGCGTTCGGCTCCTTCGGTGAGGGCTATCTCCGTTTTTCGTACGCCAACTCGATCGAGAACATCCGCGAAGGGCTCCGGCGCTTCAACGCGTTCGCGCAGAGCCACGCCAAGGCCGCGCGCTGAACGCCCGTTGAGCAAATGAGCGCCTCTTCCCGGCGCGTCCTCATCACGCTCGGCGGCAACGCGATCCTTCCGGCGCGCGGGACGGGGACCTTCGAGGAGCAGTGCGCGATCACGCGGCTCACCATGGAGCCGGTCGCCGCCCTGATCCGCGACGGGGCGCGGGTGGTCCTGTCGCACGGAAACGGCCCGATCGTGGGGAACATCCTCATCCGGAACGAAGCGGCCCGGGACCAGATCCCCCCGATGCCGCTGGACGTGTGCGGGGCCGACTCGCAGGGCGGGATCGGCTACATGATGCAGCAGTCGCTCCAGAACGAGCTGAAGCGCCTGGGCATCACCGACGTGCCGGTCGCGACGGTGGTGACGCAGATCGTCGTGGACGAAAAAGACCCCGCCTTCCGCCGCCCGACCAAGCCGATCGGTCCCTTCTATACCCAGGAGCGGGCGAGGCTCCTGGCGCGCGAGAAGGGGTGGACGATCGTGGAGGACGCGGGCCGGGGCTACCGCCGCGTGGTTCCCTCGCCGCGACCGCTCGAGGTGATCGAGATCGCGGCGATCAGGCAGGTCGTGGAGAGCGGCGGCGTCGTCATCGCGGCCGGCGGCGGCGGCATCCCCGTATCGCGCCAGTGGGACGGCTCGCTGCACGGGGTGGAGGCGGTCATCGACAAGGATCTGGCGGGGGGCCTTCTCGCGCGCTTGCTCGGCTGCGAACAATTGGTGATTATCACCGCCGTCGACCGGGTGGCGCTCCACTTCGGTACCCCGGAGCAGCGGGACCTCGACGAGGCGACGCCGGACCAGTTCGCGCGGTGGATGGAAGAGGGGCACTTTCCCGCGGGCAGCATGCGCCCGAAGATCCAATCCGCGATCGAGTTCGTGCAGGGAGGAGGGCGGGAGGCGGTGATCACGTCGCCCGCGATGCTCCTCGAGGCGTTGGCGGGCAAGGCGGGAACCCGGATCCGTCGCGGTTCTTAGGACCGGCGCGGCGCTATGCGCGATCGGGCGGGAGGACAGGGAGGGCGGATGGGCGGCAAGGAGGCGATGCTCGCGGTGCGCGACCTGACGGTCGCGTCGGATGGAAAGTCGGGTGGGAACGCGGCGGTCCGCGGCCTCTCGTTCGACGTGCGGCCGGGCGAGATCCACCTGGTGCTGGGCGAGCGGGCCACCGGAAAGACCCGGCTCCTCGAGACGATCGCCGGGCTCCGTGCTCCGGAGCGCGGGGCGGTGACGGTGGAGGGCGAGGGGGCGGGCGCGGACCGTCGCGGCGGAGGCGGCGAGGGCGGTACCCCCGCCAAGGCGCGCCGGCGCCGCACGGCGATCATCCCGCGCGAAACGCCGGTCCGCCATCTCAAGGTGATCGAGCGGCTCCTCCTCCACGCCACGCCGAGAGCGGCGAAGCTCGGGATCTCCTGGAAGCGAGGGCGCGAGGAGGCGGCGGCACTCGCGGCGCGCGTTGGCCTGGAGAGCCTGCTCGACGTCTCCTGCGAGGCGCTCCGCCCGGTCGAGCGCCGCCTGATCGAGATTGCGGGCTCAATCAGACAAAAACCGGCCGCGCTTCTTCTGGACGAGCCCACCAGCAAGCTGGGTCCCCACGAGGCCCGCCACTTTCTCGCCACGCTCCACTCGGTCGCCAGGGCGGAGGGGATCCCGGTGGTGATCGCGACCACCTGGCCGCGCGACGCCTATCCCGAGGGCTCCGCCGTCACCATCCTCTGGCGCGACGCCGAGCCGGCGACGGTTTCCACCGCCGAATGCACCGAGGGAGCCCTGGTCGAGCGATGGACCGGCGGGCTCGACATCCAGCTTATCCCCAGTGGTCCGCACGTGGCCGGCGACCCGCTGGTGCGCGCGCAGGGGCTGATTCTGAAGGGCAGGGGACGCGAAACCTCGCTGGCCGGGCTCGACTTCGAGGTGGGCTCGGGCGAGGTGCTGGCCGTGGTCGGCGCTCCCGCCGACGGGCTCGACCTCCTCCACGACGTGCTGATCGGAAATCGCAGGCCCGACAGCGGGTCGATCCTGTTCCTCGGGAAGGAGATCGCGCACTCCCCGCGGCGCCTGCGCGTGGAATCGGGGATGACATTCGTGAACCCGCCGATCGCGCGCGACCAGTCGGTGGAGGGATTCACCGTCGAAGAGAACATGATCCTGGGCCAGACGCACGCCCCGCCCTTCGCGCGGCGCGGCTCCCTGCGGCCCGAGTCCATCCGAGGGAATTGCCTCCGCGCGCTCCAGGACTTCGAGATCACCGGCGCCACGCCGCGCACACTGCTTCGGGACCTGGGCCTAGGGCAGCGCCAGCGGGTCATCGTGGCGCGCGAGGTGATCCACAATCCGCGCCTTTTGGTGGTCCGCTCGCCGGGGCAGGGCCTGTCGCTGGAAGAGCAGGAATACGTCCGGCGCACACTGATCCTCCAATGTGAGCGCGGAAGCGGGCTCCTCTGGCTGACCGAGGAGCCGGAGGAGGGGATGCGTGTTGCCGATCGCATGGCCGTGCTCACCGCCGGACGCCTGGTCTGGATTCCCGTCACCGAGACGCTCACGCGCGAGGGGATCATCGCCGAGATGTCGGGAGCGGCGGCGTGACGCTGCCCGGACGCGCCCGCGCGGGGCGCCGCGAGCTGTTCGCGAACGCGCTCACCCTCCTGGTGCTGATCGCGGGGACGCATGCGGTCGCGGTCGGCGCACTGGACTGGAATCCGTCGCGCTGGACGGCCCCCTGGTCGGGCGACGTCGTGTTGGTCGCGGCCGGGCTCGTGTTCCTGGGGCTCGCGTTCCTCGTGCCGCTCCATGCCGGGATGATCAATCTCGGAATCCACGCGGAATTTCTGGCGGGCTACTCCGTGGGCGCCCTGATCGTGCGCGGGCGGGTGTTCGGGCCGGCGGGCGAAGCGGGCCTGGGGCTGGTGGCCGGCGCCCTGGCCGGCGCGCTCGTCGGCGTGGTGATCTCCGTGCTCCGCCGAAAGTTCGCGGTGCACGAGATCCTGAGCGGGCTCCTGCTCGGGTCGGTCTTCGTCCCGATCGCACGCGCGATCTCGGTGGAACGAGTGACGCCGCCGGCCCTGTCGATCGATCTCCCCGCGCTCACCCAGCCGCTTCGCTGGGTACCCGGCGTGGGCCTGGCGCCGAACGTGGTCCTGGGATGGGGAATTCTCCTGCTCACGTTTTCGCTGGTGGCGGCCGTGATGTTTGCGAACTTCCTCCGCACGTCGGTCAGCGGCTTCGAGGTGCGGGCGACGGGCTCGAATCCGTTGGCCGCGGGGGCCGTCGGCACCGACGTGGAGGGAATCCACCGCTCCATGATGGCGCTGGGCGGCGCGTTCGCCGGGCTGACGGGCGCGCTCCAGCTATGGACGTCGCCCGCGGTGGCTCTGGAGCGCTGGCCCTTCCCGTTGGGATTCGCGGGGATCGCGGTCGCGTTCCTGGGGCTGGGATCGCTGCGCGGCGCCGCAATCGTTGCCATCATCCTCGCGGCCTGGCTCAACACGCCCTACGTGGGCACGGTGCTCGCCAATCCGTCCTACGGCGCCGCGGCCGCGGCGCTCCTGCTTCTCCCCGCGCTGTGGGTCCTGCCGCGGACGTTCCCCGACTTCGGCGCTCCCCGCTCGATCTGGCGCACGAGGCACCGGGACTAGCTGGGGGCGCGGCGCGTTATCGCTTGTTTGTGGCGGTTCTTGATATTTGACCTCGCGCTGCAGTAGCCTCTGTCTCCCCGCCTCCTCTCTCCCGCAACCCCATCCGTCATCCCCGACGCTGACGCGCCACCGGCGCGGGGAGGATGCTCATGCTTCGAACGTGGCAAGCGGTGTTGTGGCTCTTGGCGGCGGCGATCGCGCTGTCCTTGGTGGCGCGCGTGGTGCCGTCGGCGCACTTCGTTCCCTTCGCGCGGGCCCAGTCCTACGGCGGATTCGCGGCGCCGCCCGTCGAAGAGCTCCGGCTGAGCGAGATTCTTGCCGGCCCGGCGCGCGATTGGGACGGGGACGGGGTCTTCGACTCGCGCAAGGACGAGTGGCTGGAGGTGGTGAATACGGGGGCGGCGCCGCTCGATCTCGCGCCCTACCGGGTCTCGGACGCGGACTCCACGATCCGCTACGAATTCTCGGGGGTCCTTCAGCCCGGAGCGGTGATGCTGGTGACGGGGAGCATGGCCGAGACGCAGCAGCGCGCGCTGGGCCGCACGGCAACGGGGCTGAGCCTGAACAACGGGGGCGACGTCGCGATCCTGTTCCGGGTCGGGACCGGCGATACCGTGCGCGTCGACAGTCGCCAGTACAACTCGATCGAGGGCGCGGCCGACCGCTCGACGGGCTGGATCGACGATCCCTCGTCGTGGGTCCTCTTCGATAAGCTCAACCCGTACGGGGGAAGCGGAGAGCCAAAGGGGAGCGGCTGCGCGCCCACGCCCGGCATTCGAAACGGATGCCCCACGCCGGCCAGCGAAACCACGTGGGGCAAGATCAAGCAGCTGTACCTGGAACGCTAGGGTGCGGCGCGACCGACGCGCTCCGCGCTAGGGCAGCTCCTCCGGAGGCACGCGGCCGCTGTAGAATTCCACGCGCGGGCTCCACGAGGCGATGGACCGGTAGACGTCCTCGTCCACGAGGGCGAAGCCCGAGTAGGCGACACCGCCGTCGGGCGTCGGGGTGCTGTCGGGCATATTCAGCGAGGCACTTCCCACCTGGAAGCCATCCGCGTCGTTCAGACCGATCCGAAAGTTGAAGACGTTTGCCGGCGGGGCGGGATTGATGACAATCTGGTAGTACATCCTCCCGTTCCGCCACGCCGTCTTCAGCTTGAGCGTGTACTTGGCATCGTACTGCGCGGTCCCCCAGTCGCGGACTTCGCCCAGCTTCTGGAGATCGGCACGCCGGTCGCCCGGATTCGCGATGCGGACGAATCGCGAGCCCTGCAGATAGTCGACCTGGCCCGTCAGCCGGTCCAGGCGCACGATGCGGCCCTGCCCGTCTCCTTGGATTTCATAGCGCGCGCAACCGGCCAAGCAGAGCCCGGCGAGCGCGGCCACCAGTATGCGTTTCGTCCCACGTGTCATGAACCCCCCCGGCGAGTGCCCCGAACGCGATTTCCAGCCCGTGGGAGCTTAGTGCATGGGACCGGGCGGCGGAACCCTGTCCGTCAGGGGCCCTGCCCTGAAGCCGCGAACCCGCCCCCGTCCCCGGTGTACCTCGGGTCGAGGCCGGGCCGGCGCCCGTCCGAGCAGACTGTGACTGTCGATCGCTTCACGCGCGGAGGACCATCCCATGGTTCCCAAAGGCGGGCTCCCGGCATCGGTTTTACTCCTCTTCGTGGCCGCCGTAGCACTTCCCCTGGCTTTCGCAAAGGTCGCTCAGAGCAAGCCCGACTCAGAAGTCGGGCGGATTAAGCGCCAGCTCGAGCGCGTGGAGCGTCAGCTCTTGGCACGGGACGCTGGCGCGCTCTTACCCGCGCAAGCCCTGGCGAGAGGGGAGCAGATCGCCCGCCTCCATGAGTACCGCATGCGCGGCCTTTTCCCGCACAACCACGACTTTCCGGGTAAGGCGGTCCCGTACTTCGTGGACCGGCACGGGACTCTCTGTGCCATGGCTTATCTGATCGCCGCCTCCGGTCGCGGGGACATCGTCCGCGCCGTTTCCACGGAGAGGAACAATGCCACCGTGATGGAGCTGGCCGCCGATCCGTCACTCGGACCCGTGCTCTCCGCCTGGCTCGACCGTGCGGGTCTTACCGTCGAGGAAGCGCAAAGCATCCAACCCGTGTATGAAGAGAGATTTCGCCGGAACCCCGAGGATGAGACTACTACCAGCTATGCGGTCAGCTCCGGCATCGTCGGGGCGCTGAACGTCGTCTCGGTGGGCATCAACGGCACGCTCGCGGGGTCCGGCAGAGGGCCACGGTGGATCGGGGGAGTGGGGCTGGCCGCCGGGGGAGCCGGTATCGGATTGGGGATCGCGAACTGGAAGCGGAATGGCGGCAGGGGGAATATCGCCGTAGCGAACCTCGCTCTCGGCGCCCTCTCGACGGTGATGAGTGCGTTCGCGCTGGCCGACAAGCGGGAGCGCTCACCGGTCTGGGCCCAAACAGATCCGCCGCCGCTCTCGCTCAGCCCCGAACTGCGGTGGGGTGGGACCGCCGGTGCGACGGCGGGGGTTCGCGCATTCTTCTGATCGCGTCGCGCCGCCGGGCGCCTGGCAGGTTGACCCCGCCGCGATGGGCCGGGTAGATTGCGCCCATGGCTCGCCCGACGGGAAACGGCTCTGGTGCCGCAGGGACCCCGGCCTACGTTTTGGGGCACTCTCCCCGCGAGCTGGAGCGCCTCGGCACCCAGGCGCGCCTGATCGATCCCATCACCCGCCGTTTCTTTCTCGAGGCGGGCATCGTCCCCGGAATGCGCGTACTGGACGTAGGAAGCGGCGCAGGTCACACCGCGTTTCTGGCGGCGGAGCTGGTCGGCGACGCAGGGGAAGTGGTGGGAGTCGACCGCGCTCCCGATGCCTTGGCGACGGCTCGCGCGCGCGTCACGGCTCATTCGCTGCGAAACGTTTCCTTCCTGGAAGGCGACCCCGCCGCCCTCTCCTTTGACCGGCCGTTTGACGCCGCCGTCGGCCGCTACGTCCTCATGTTCCAGCCCGACCCCATCGCCATGCTCCGGAAGGTCGCCGTGCACGTGAAGCGCGGGGGACCAATCGTGTTCCACGAGCCCGACTGGGGGGGTGTGCGGTCGCTTCCACCGGCCCCGGTCTATGAGCACTGCTGCCGATGGATCGTCCAGACGCTGGAGGTTCTGGGGAACGACGCGCGCATGGGCCTCCATCTGTATCCGACGTTCGTCGCGGCAGGTTTGCCGCCGCCGACGATGGGACTGGAGACGCTGGTTGGCGGAGGGAAGCAAGGAGTCGATGCGGCGGTGATGATCGCCGACATCATCGAGATCATGCTGCCCGCGATGGAGCGCGCCGGCGTCACGAGCGCCGCGGAGGTCCGGCTGGAGACACTCAAGGAGCGCATGACCCGCGAAGTGCTGGACGGTGGCAGTGTCCTCGTGGGCCGATCGGAGATCGGTGCCTGGTCCGTGAATGGCGGACGCTAGGGGATGCGCAGGCTCGCGGTGGGTGAAACTTGACACGCGAACCGGACGACCTTCAGCGGATATTCGAGTTCATCATCGAGCTGGATAAGCTCAAGGCCATCGTACGACGGACGAAACCGACCGTCCTCGAGCGCTACGAGAATTCCGCCGAGCACAGTTGGCAGGTTTGCCTCTTGGCCGTGTTGCTCGCGCAGCATTCTCGCCAGCCTGTGGACGTGACCCGCGTCGTCGAGATCCTCCTGGTCCATGACATTCCTGAAATCGATGCAGGAGACCGGATCGTCTATGAGGCACCCAGCGACGCTCGAACAGCTACGGAGAGGCAGGCTGCGAGCCGCATCTTCGGTATCCTGCCGGAACCGCAGGCCAATTGGTGCATGTCCCGATGGGAGGAATACGAAGCGCGGGAGTCTAGTGAGGCCGTCTTCGCCTACGCGATGGATCGGCTGATGCCCGTGCTCCACAACCTCGAGAGTCACGGGCAGAGCTGGCGAGAGAACAACGTGTCTCTGGAGAAAGTTCTGTCGGTCAATGCCGTGATAGGCGAGGTGCTGCCTGCTGTCTGGGAGCGCGTTCAGGTGTTGATTGCGAAAAGTGGTGCGGGAGACAGGACTTGAACCTGCACGAGCTTGCGCCCACTGGGCCCTGAACCCAGCGCGTCTGCCAGTTCCGCCACTCCCGCACCGAAGAATAGGAAGGGCGTGTAGAGCGCGGTAGTATAACGAGCTACGCGCGCCGCCGTCAATCGGGCTGTAGGGTCGAAATCCCGCGTCCCGGCGCTCATTGCGCGCCCACTCCACGCATGGTACAAGCAGGGGACGAGGGGAGAGTGAGGATGGCGCGGGACCGTGGTTCCAAGCCCCAACCGGACAAAACCGAACGGCGGGTCATCGCCACCAACCGCAAGGCGCGGCATGACTACGCCATCATCGAAACATACGAGACGGGGATCGAGCTCAAGGGGAGCGAGGTCAAATCGCTGCGCGACGCGAAAGCCCAGCTCCAGGACGCGTACGCGACGGTGGACGGCGGGCAGCTTTTCCTCCGCGGCGCGCACATCAATCCCTACGATCCCGCCTCGCACGAGAATCACGATCCCACGCGCGCGCGGCGGCTTCTCATGCACCGGGCCGAGATCCGGCGCATCACGGGGAAGCTCGAGGAGTCCGGGCTCACGCTGGTGCCGCTGTCGCTCTACTTCAAGAACGGAAAGGTCAAGGTGGAGCTGGCGTTGGTGCGCGGACGGAAGGTCTTCGACAAGCGCGCGAAGATTGATGAGCGCCGCGCGCGACGCGAGATCCGGGGCGTGATGCGGGGAGAGCGCCCCGAGTGATCGATTTTCGCGACCGCGCCGGCACGGCGACGCCCCGCGTCCCGTTCATCCTCCTCGCGCTCCTCGCGATCGTTGCGATGGGGACTGCGCTCCCCACCGTGACCCGCGCTGATCGCGCGCCCGCTCCGATCACGGTGATCTATTCCGAGCCCAAGAACCCGGAGACGTTTCTCCCGCTCGTCCTCGACGGCGTCAGCTACGTGTCGACCAACGATCTCGCGCGGGTGTTCGGGGCGACCAAGTACTGGCGCCCGGAGATCCAGAAGCTGTCGCTCCGGTTCGGCGAGCACACGCTGCGGCTCTCGGTCGGGGCGCCCGTCGTGCTCGTGAACGAAGAAGCGAAGAACCTGATCCACCCGGCGACCCTCGTGCGCGGCATCGTCTACGTGCCCGAGTCCATCGTGGAGCGGATCTTCGACTGGGGGCTTGCGGCCGACGCCGCCTGGGACGAGACCTCGCGCACGATCCGCTTCCGCGGCCCCGTGCACCTGGTGCGCCAGGCGCAGCTCACCACCCGCGGCCACGTCACCGAGGTGGCGGCCACTCTCGGGCGAAGCCTTCCCGCTCGGCTTCTCTATGCCAGGCCCGGGGAGGTGCGCGTCCTCTTCGAGGGAGGGACGCTGGATACGCCGCAGGTCTTCGTCGGCGGTCTGGTGGTTCGCGGCGAGATCAAGGAGATCCCGGCCGGCGTGGACCTGCGCCTGGTGCTCCCCGAGGAGGCGCATGGCTACCAGGTCTCTTCCGGGGCGAATCGAATGAAAGTGGCTGTGACCGACGACGACGGGCTGGTCGAGGCGGGTCTCTTCGCGCCGCTCGAGCCTCTCCGGTTGGGACGGGACGAGGGCGGGCTCCGCACCATCGTGATCGATCCCGGCCACGGAGGGACCGACCTCGGCGCTCTTCTCCCCGGCGGGCTGGCCGAGAAGGACGTCGCGCTGGAGATCGCACGCTCGCTCCGCTCCGCCCTCCAGGGGCGCTTGGCAGCGCGCGTCATTCTCACGCGCGACGGAGACGATCTCCTCCCTCCCGCGCGGCGCGCCGAGATCGCGAACGAGGCCAAGGCGGATCTGTTCATCAGCATCCACCTCGAGGGGGATGGGGCGATCAAGGGGGGCGGATTCCGCCTCATCGCGGAGACGCCTGCGGCCGCGTCGAACGAGGGCGCCGTGGCCGTGCTTCTTCCCGGAGACGGCGACGGCATCGAGCTTCGATCGTGGCGCTCGGCTCAGACCGCGTTCGTCGGCTCGAGCATCGCGCTCGCGCAGGCGATCGCGGACGGGCTGGCGACCTCTTTCCCGAAATCGCCGATTCTGGTGAAGACCGGAGCGATGATCTCGCTGGAGCCGGTGACCTGTCCGGCCATCATCCTCGAGTCGGCGCCGGCCGTGCGCTCGGGGCCCGACGCGATGAACGCCCGCGCCTACACCACCTACGACTACACCCAGACCGTGGCGCGCGCGATCGAGGAGTTCGTGCGAAAATCGAGAGCATGAACGCACTCAAGACCTTCTGGAGCGCGAACGCGAGGCGCGGACGCACGTGGATCATCGTCGGCGCGGTCGCCCTCGTCGGGATCAGCGCGGGCGTGTGGCTGGCCAAGGGGCCGTGGCGGGGCAGCCCGCTCGCGCCGTCCCGCTACTCGCCCCTGGCCGCCGAGCTCGAGGGCGTGCGCGGCGTCTACCTCTCCTACGGCCTTCCGGGCAGCGACAGCCTGGTCACCGAGTACCGCGACGTGGTCGTGAAGGATCGGCCGGTCGATCAGGTGCGCGCCATCTTCCGGGAGCTGATCGCCGGCCCCACGGGCAACCGCACCACGCCCTTTCCCGACGGGACGGAGTTGCTCAACACCTACTGGACCACCCGCGGCACGTTGTTTCTCGACTGGAACCGGACGCTCGTGGCGGGATTTCGCGGAGGAAGCGGCAAGGAGCGCCAGCTTCTTTGCTCCATCGTGCGCACCGCCGCCGACAACCTGCCGCAGGTGCAGCGCGTCGCGATACTCGTCGAAGGGACCCCCGTCGAGACGATCGGCGGCCACTACGACACGCTCCAGCCCTTGGTCGCCGACGAGTGGCGCTAGCGTGCGGCTGATCGCGAGAGGGAGATAGCCATGCGGCTCGGCGTGTTCGATTCGGGAATCGGCGGGCTGACCGTGGTGCGCCACCTTCGCCGTCTCCTCCCGTCGTGGCAGATCGTCTACTTCGGCGACACGGCTCGCGTCCCGTACGGCGCCAAGTCCGACGCCACCGTGCGGCGCTTCGCGTCTGAAGCGATGCGCTTCCTCACCCAGTTCCGCGTGGGGCGCGTGGTCGTCGCGTGCAATACCGTCTCCGCCGTCGCCCTCCGCCACATCGAGCGCGAGTTCCAGGGGCTGCCCATCATGGGCGTGATCGAACCCGGAGCTGACGCCGCCGTCCGCGCCACGCGAAGCGGGCGGATCGGGGTGATCGGGACGCGCGCCACGGTCGCGAGCGGCGCCTACCAGCACGCCATCGCGGCGGCCGGCCGGCGCGCGGGCGTGCGGACGCGCGTCTGGGCCGAGGCGTGCCCGCTCCTCGTCCCGCTCGCGGAAGAGGGCCTGCAGAACTCGAAGGCGGCCCGCGAGGTGCTGCGCGATTACCTCGCGCCCCTTGCGCGCCGCCGGGTAGACACGCTGATCCTGGGCTGCACGCACTACCCGCCGTTCAAGCGCGCGATCCGCTCGGTGATGGGCCCGCGCGTCCGGCTGATCGATTCGGGCGAGGCTACGGCGCGCGGGCTGGCAAGCGCGATGCGCCTGGAAGCGGCGGCCCGTGGAGGGGCCAAGGGCGGCGGGCGGCGCGCGAAGGGCAAGGCCCGCGCGGGCGCGGCGCGGGGAGCGCGCGGCTCGCTCGATTGCTATGTCTCCGACATTCCGCAGCAATTCGAGGCGGTGGGCCGGCGTTTCCTGGGGAAGGCCATGGGGCGGGTCCGCCTCGTGCCGCAGGACGATCTGCCCTGGTTCGAGCGCCCCTCGGCGGCGGGAGGGCGCTGATGGCGAAGAGCCGGGCACGGGTCGACGGCCGTCGCGCGGGAGACCTGCGCGAGGTGACCATCCGCCGCGGCTACTTGAAGAACGCCGAGGGTTCCGCCTTGATCGAGATGGGTGGGACGCGCGTCCTCTGCGCCGCGACCGTGGAGGAGCGCGTGCCGCCGTGGCTTCGGAACAGTGGGCGCGGGTGGATCACCGCCGAGTACAGCATGCTCCCGCGCTCGTCGCACGAGCGCATCCAGCGCGAGGTGAATCGCGGGCATCTCGGCGGACGCACGCACGAGATCCAGCGGCTGATCGGCCGCTCGCTCCGCGCGGTCGCGAACCTCGAGGCTCTGGGCGAGCGCCAGATCCTGATCGACTGCGACGTGATCGAGGCCGACGGCGGCACGCGCACCGCGTCGATCACCGGCTCCTTCATCGCCCTCGCCGACGCCGTGCGTTGGCTGTCGAAGCGCGTGAAGCTGGCGGCGCCGCCGCTCCGCGATTTCGTCGCCGCCGTCTCGGTGGGGATCGCCGACGGCGTGCCCTGCCTCGACCTCTGTTACGCGGAGGATTCGAAGGCGCAGGTGGACATGAACCTGGTCATGACCGGTTCGGGGCGCCTCGTCGAGATCCAGGGCACGGCGGAGGGCGAGCCGTTCAGCGAACGCGAGCTGTCCGAGCTCCTGGCGCTGGGGAAGTCCGGGATCAAGCGCCTCGTCGCGCAGCAGAAGAGGACCTTGGGGCTCCGTGCCATCCCGAAGAGCTGGGGGTAGCCCAGCGGCGCCCCTCTCGCGCGTCGTGATCGCGACACGGAACGCGGGGAAGGCCGCCGAGCTGGAGCGGCTCCTGCGAGGGATCGCGGGCCGCATCGAATCCCTGGTCTCCCGCGACGCGGTCGCGCTCCCGCCTGAGGGCGACCGGTCCTACGCCGAGAACGCGCTCGGGAAGGCCCGCGCGGCTCAGGAGGCGCTGGGACTGCCCGCGATTGGGGACGATTCGGGGCTGGAGGTGGACGCACTGGACGGCGCACCGGGGATCCGCTCCGCCCGATTCGCGGGAGAGATGGCCGGGGACGCCGAGAATAACGCCCTTCTTCTTGGCAGGCTGCGCGGCGTCGCTCCCGGGGGGCGCACGGCCCGTTTTCGCTGCGCGCTGGCGCTGATCGGGGCGGGTGGTGACCCCGTGGTGGTCGAAGGCGTCTGCGAGGGGACTATCCTCGAGACCGCCCGAGGCAACGGCGGATTCGGATACGACCCGCTCTTCTTGCCGGCGGGCGAATCGCGGAGCTTCGCGGATCTCTCCGAGGGAGAAAAGGACCGGATCAGCCATCGGGGGCGTGCCGCGGCGGCGCTCCGGAATGCCCTGGGCCGGACCAATGCGTGAGTTTTCGCCCGGCGCATCGTACACTCCCGGCGAACCGGGCCGAGGCTTGCAGATTGCTAGCCCTTGGCATTCGACGGAATCCCTTGCCGAGGGTCGGCTGCTAGAGGAGGTATCTTGACCACTCCCGTTCGCATCGCCATCATCGGCGACTTCAATCCCGAGTACGTCTCGCACACGACCAATGCGCCGGCGATCGAGCACGCCGCGGAATCGCTCGACATTCCCGTCGAGGTCGCATGGGTGGGGACGGACACGATCTCCCCCGACAATCCCGGCGCCACCCTGTCGGGTTGGGACGGCTTCTGGATCGCCGCGGGGAGTCCGTACAAGAGCCGTGCGGGAGCGCTCGCGGCGATCAGGTTCGCGCGCGAGGGGAAGCGGCCCATGCTGGCCACGTGCGCGGGATTCCAGTACGCATTGCTTGAATTCGCGCACAACGTGCTTGGAAGAACAGACCTGGAGCACGGTGAAGACGTTCCCGGCGCGGCGAAGCTCCTGATCCGGCCGGTCGAGTGCCCGGTGCCGAACCTCCCGGAGGGTGCACCGAAGCTCTCCGGTCCGCCGCAGCGCGTCCATATCCGCGAGGAATCTCGCGCCCAGGAAATCCTGGGCACGGACCGCATCGACGAAGAGTACTTCTGCAACTTCGAGATGAACCCCGATTACGACGAGCTGTTCGAAGAGCACGGCATGGAGTTCACGGGCTTCGGCGACAAGGGCGACACCCGGATCTTCGAGATTCCCGCCCATCCGTTTTACTTCGGCACGCTGTTCCAGCCCCAGCGGAAGTCGCGCCCGGAAAAGCCGCACCCGCTCGCGGTCGCTTTCGTCGAGGCGGCATCGCGGGAGCTTGCCCGCCGAGGAGAACCCGCGATCGGCTGAGCCTCAGGGAGGCACCACGATCACCCCACGCCCAACGCCCGCCGATCCGCTCGCCGCGGAATCGGTCCTCGACCTCCTCTCGGATCTCATCCGGATTCCCTCCGTGAATCCGGCCATCGCGCCCGATGAGGCGCATGGCGAAGCGGCCATCGCCGATTTTGCGTGCGACTGGCTGGCCCGCCACGGCGTTCCCGCTCACCAAGAAGCGGCCGCGCCCGGACGCCCCAACGTCGTGGCCGAGGTCGGGAGCGGAAGCCCGACCCTGGTCCTGTGCGGGCATCTCGACACAGTCGGCACGGCCGGCATGACGATCCCTCCCTTCGAGCCGCGGCGGGAGAACGGGCGCATCCACGGCAGGGGGTCGTTCGACATGAAGGGAGGCGTGGCCGCGTGCATGACGGCGGCGGCGGCGCTCGTCGTCGGCGCGTTCCGGGGGCGCGTCCTGCTGGCGCTGGTGGCGGACGAGGAATACGAGAGCGTCGGCGCGGCGGACTTCGTGCGCCGGCACCGCGCGGACGGATGCATTTTGGCCGAGGCGAGCGCGGGGCAACTGGTCCTGGCCCACAAGGGATTCGTCTGGGCCGACATCGTCACGAGCGGCCGCGCCGCCCACGGGAGCCGGTTCGATCTGGGCGTGAGCGCCATCGCGCGCATGGGTCGCATCGTCGCGGCCCTCGACCGCTTCGACTCGGAGACGCTTCGCGCCCGAACCAATCCGTTGGTCGGGCCCGCGTCGCTCCACTGCTCCCTCATCCGCGGCGGGGTGGGCCTGTCCACCTACGCGCCAGAATGCACGCTCTCCGTCGAGCGCCGCACGCTGCCCGGGGAGAGCGCGGACCAGGTCGCCGAAGAACTGCGGCAGGTGATCCGCGGGGCGGGCGAAGAGGCGGAGGTGCGGATCCGAACCTCCCGCGGGCCGCTCGACACTCCCCGGGACGGCGCGCTGGCGCGCGCGGTGCGTGAATCGGTGGAAGCGGTGACCGGCAGCCCGCCCCCGGACGCCGGCGTGCCGCATTGGATGGACTCGGCGATTTTCGCGGACGCGGGGATTCCCGCGGTCAACTACGGCCCCACGGGCGAAGGCGCGCACGAGGCCGTGGAGTGGGTGGAGGCCGACTCGGTGGTCTCCTGCGCCCGCGTCCTGGCGGAAAGCGCCCGGCGTTATGGCAACGCGATGTCGCCCGCGCGGTCCCCCAGCACGTCCTCGACGTAGAGCGTCCGCACCAGCACCATCACCGCCGCGGTGACCGGCGCGGCCATGATGACCCCCATTCCGCCGAACAGCACCCCGAGAAAGATTTGCGCAACGATCGTCAGGGCCGGCGGGAGATTCGCGGTCCGATGCGCCAGCCACGGCGTGAGGAGATACGTCTCGATGATCTGGATCACGAGGTAGAGAAGCCCCACATAGAGCATCACGGAGGTCCCCTGCATCAGGCCCAGCAGCATCGCCGGGACCATTGCGAGGATTGGGCCGAAGTTCGGGATGAAGCTCAGGAGCGCTGCCATCACCGAGAGGATCAGCGCGAGCGGAATTCCCATGAGTTGGAGGCCGGTCCAGGTGGCCACGCCGATCGCGACCGCCGAGAGCACCTTTCCGACCAGCCATCCCCTCAACGTCGCGCCGGTCGCGTCCAGGATCTCGGTCACGCGCTTTCGACGGGAGATCGGGATCAGCCGCAGGAACCCGCGCCGGTACAAGTCGGGATGGATCGCGAGGAACAGCCCGAGGAATCCGATCACGACCATCCGAGCCACGACCAGGACCGTGGTGTTGAGAGCCCCCGTGGCCTTCTTCACCAGCCCAATCCCGGGAGAGCGTAGGTCGTAGGAGTTGGGCAGCTGGTCCATCAGGCTCTTGGCCCAATGCGATTTCCCGAGCTGCTGGTGGAGATTGTCCACGGCCCGCGGCAGGTCCTGCCCCAGTTGGGTCACTTGATTCGCGACCTCGGGGGCGGAAGTGAGAATTACCACTCCGAAGAGGAGCGTCAACCCAACCAGCACGATGGCGATCGACAGGCCGTGCGCCGCCCGGGTGTGCTGGCTGACCCAGCTCGCGATCCCGTGGATGAAGATCGCAACCAGGATGCCCGCGAAGAGAAGGAGCAGCACGTCGCCGGCGAGCCAGAAGAGGAAAGCGATGAGGCCGAGGAACGCGACCCCACGCACGATGCCGTAGAGATCGCGTCGCGGATCCCACGATGGTGGAGGCGCGTGGGGCGAAGCGGTGCCGGGAACGATCTGTGGTTCCGGTGTCATGCGGAAATGGGGTGGATGACGGGGCTCGAACCCGCAACCACTGGAGCCACAGTCCAGTGCTCTACCATTGAGCTACATCCACCATCCTCTGTTTTTGGCTCGGGCCTGGAGGGAATCGAACCCCCGACCGACGGATTAGAAATCCGTTGCTCTATCCGACTGAGCTACAGGCCCACGGCGCGATCGAACGCGCTCAGGGAGAGTCGGGGGGCGCCGGCCACAAATCGGGGCGAGAGGATTTGAACCTCCGACCCCCTGCGCCCAAGGCAGGTGCGCTACCGGGCTGCGCCACGCCCCGGTTTTCTGCCGGCGCCGAATAGCAGAGAGTACGGGTCCAACTGTAGTGCAGTCAATGGCCTCCGAGCATCTCCGGGGATGGGTGCCGCTCCCGAGCGATGTCGCCGCGTCCTTGACGGCGAGGGGCTCGGGAACGTATCGTCGTGGAAAGCCCCGACAGAGGCCATTTTCGAATTGGGGGTACACCGTGGCAGGCGTGAACAAAGTCATCCTGGTCGGCAACCTGGGGTCGGATCCCGAGCTTCGGACCACACCCGGCGGGCAGCGCGTGGCGAATTTCCGGCTCGCGACCTCGAGGCAGTGGACCGGGAATGACGGGCAGAAGCAGGAGAAGACCGAGTGGCACTCGATCGTGGCGTGGGCCAAGCTCGCCGACATCTGCGAGCGCTACCTGACGAAGGGGAAGCAGGTCTACGTCGAGGGGCGCTTGGAAACGCGCTCCTGGCAGGACAAGGAAGGGCAGACGCGCTACAAGACCGAGATCATCTGCGAGACGATGCAAATGCTCGGGCGGCCCGGCGAGCGGAACGGCGACGCAAGCTACGAAGCGCCGGCTCGCGGGAGCGCACCTGACGAGAACTTCGCGCCAGCGGCCGGCGGCCCAAGCGGCGGCGGTGGCGGCGGCTCGGACGACGACCTTCCGTTCTAGCGGTCGCCGCGATCGGTAGGCATTCCGAAGTCAAACGGTAAGGGTCGGGCTCTCCGGAAGGGGAGCCCGATCTATTTCACTCCGTCATCGGCTAGGGATTGTTCGGGCTATCGCAGTCGTGGTTCAGGTGGCTGGTGATGATGTTCAGGTCGGTCGCCGTCACGCCACTGAGAGAATCCAAGTCCTTCCAGTAGCTGATCGCGTTATCGATCCCAATCCCGTTCGCGATCCCGTTGAAATCCGCCACCGTCACCGCCTCGCCCTGATTCAGCGTCGGGCCCAAACCCCCTGTCCAGTCCATGTTCTTGATCCGAAGCGTGTACGTCCCGTTCGCGGATCCCGTCGTCAATCGCCCCGAGAGCTTGAAGCCCACCACGTACACCGGAAGCTCGCTGTCGTAGTGTCCCCACTTCCGATTCGCGTTCCGGACCCCAACCCCGGGCGCCGTGAAGGTCGATCCCGTGAAGGTGATGGTCGTCGTCCCCGACGTGTCGGTGGGCGCGTCGGCCGCCACGGCCCGCACGTCCGGGCACAACGGCGTGGGATTGAACTGGGAGTTCGCAATCACCGAATCCGCCCCGATGCCGCTGAAGCTCTGCGCCGGGGTCCCGCCGTTGAACAACACCACGATGTCCGCCGCCGCGATCCCCGAGATTCCATGCCCGCTCGCATCCTTGACCACGACCTTGATCCGCGCACTGTTCGGAAGGCTGGACCCACCGTCGTTGTTCGGACACATCCGGAACAATTGGATCGCGGCCGTCCCCTCCGTGGGGGTGGTCACCGAGCCGACCTGGGGGACGTAGAATGATTTGGATAGGTCAGGGACGGCAGCCAAGCCGGGCACCGCGCAGATCGCAACCAGCGCCCCCGCAACCACCAAGGAGATGCTCCTGCCGGCGCTCACTGAATGTACCCCAGCGACCGGAGCCGCTCGCGCAGCTCCTGATCCACCGGCGAGGCGACCGGCTGCTCACCGTCGGGGCGCGCCCTCGCGGTCTCGTACGTTGGCAGGCGCTTGTCGTGCGTGATCCGTTTCATCACCGCGGGCTTGAGCGCGTCCTCGATGGGGCGGCCATCCATGTCCGATGCGGTCGGCAGCCCGTAGAG